>Ga0193752_1000024_pt1 | contig 269567 bp, 206 predicted proteins | sample H1c1metaG_FD_144924 | JGI IMG/M metagenome (GOLD analysis project Ga0193752, IMG submission 144924) | Soil microbial communities from a riparian zone of the East river system, Colorado, United States - H1c1 | ecosystem: Environmental > Terrestrial > Soil > Riparian zone | place: USA: East... | reverse complement strand
TAGCAGGAACGGGTGTAGCTTTCTTTTCATGTCGGTAACGTTTATCGGTTAGTAGTTATCAGTTAGCGGGCGCTGTTGCTCTGCGTCTTAGGTACATATCGAACAAGTGCGAGGATACACACTCTCGAAGTGTGTTTTTTTTTGGCAAATCGGGGGTTTGAAGGTGGGTGATTTGGCTTTACTCTAAAAATAATGCAGCCAATCCTCCTGGGTTTGTTTGTTGTCCCGTTTAGCCTCCATTATGTTCCCTGGAACCACACGCTTGCTCTCCTAAAATGATGAAAAGACTAACACACTGACCCGTCACACCTTCGTTTAGACTCTAAAATATTAGTGGGGGAAATTTGGACTCCGTATGACCTTAATTCTTCCGCTTCCTTTTTAGGAATGGCATGCCCGCGGTTTCGTCTGTGATTGTTATCACATCATCCACATTGACAGCATACAGTTCTTTTCTACCGTTGGATGGGTATACGTGGTAATGTGCTTTGACCGGAATAGAAGGATTTTCGGAATGTGTTACCATTCGTTGTCCTTCCTTCGTATTCAGCCAGGACTATTTATAGCCTGTTTTAAACGTGCTGTCAAGCCTATTATGTACTATGGTAGCAACAACCAAAACTTCTGTCATTTCAGTGAGTTGAGTCTCTTCAAACATTTTCGGGTTGTGCGCTTTAGGATTTCTATACATGCTAAAAAAACCTTTGCAGAAATTGCCAAACCCCTTGTGCTCGCTCTCGTCAGTTGGTGTTTGTAAAGTATTGAATGCAAGCATTGGCTTTTTGTCTCTTCCCAGGGCAAAGCAGTCGTCCACTAACTCGGATCCGTCCGAAGTATAACCACTCAATTGCCTAAGTCTTTCAGCAACGCTTTTCGTTATTTCGAGAATCGCGTGAAAGTAATTTTCGTTGAGCCATTCCTCTTCACAATAGGGCAATATCTCTCTATGAATACCAATTCCATGAACCTTTTCCTTGATTTTCAACGACCTTCCTTTAGCCTCCGAAATAGTTTTTGCTTTATCAACAATCTTGGCCTCCCCTGCTTTAGTTACTTCAATTCCTTCGTAGAGTAACTTTTCATTTATGACCGTCCGATGCCTTTCAAATTGTGCTTCGTCAGTATATCGTTTTGGGCTTATAATTCGAAGAACAAAGGCTAAAACGTTGTTCCCACAGTTATCCTGTTTCTGCCTTGCCTTTAAAACATAATATATTTTATCAGGTTTATTTGTACCTTCTCTTGTGTCTGCAATTCCGCAATTTTGAAGTTGTTCATTAATCTGTTTATGAGTTAATATTTCTTCTCCGATGATAGTAGATAAACTTCGAATGGTGCTCAGGTCAAAACTTCTTGTCATAATGCGTTGCTGCTACTTCACTCCAATTTCAAAAGCGATACCTCAAGTCTAAAATTATCAATGAGGTACCATTGTCCTCCTTGAAGTCCCCTTGTTAGTAGCAAAGAGTCTTCATTTCTATAAATCCATCTAAAAGTCAACTCCTTTGATTCGGTTCTATTCTTGATTGTCAGCATAACGTTTGTTTTTACTTCCGTAACTACTGGTGCCTTATCTTCAACACTTACTAATTCATAACCAGTAAGATCAATTTGCTCAAAAGCTTCTCTCAATTCTCCAGCAAGTTTTTTGTTAGTTTCTCCTGCACCTTTAAACCGCACCATCATTTCAGACATTTTTCCGTAGTTTCCTTTCATCCAATATAAAATGAATTTTATCGTTGCTTGTTCTGGAGTGTTGTTTTCATAGTCGTCAACATTCCCTTTACTTGGAATTTGCTCCCCGACAATAAGGACTCTGGCCATCCATCTTTCTATTAGGTAATTGGTCTCTTGAATGGCCTTCAATTCTTCAATAGCTTCCTGAATTGTTTTTTTTCGTTTCTCTTCCCCCTGTTTAGCTATTTTTCTCTTGGCCACAATCCAATCTCTAACTGCAAAAAGTAAAGCCCAGCTCTTCGCAGCTACCATCTTATTGTCATACGCTAGCTCGCGTCCATGAAGAATTCCGTTCCTCAACGGGAGTCCTATTTCATCTACATTAGTCTTATTCTTCGCCTTACTCAACAGCTTAGACAGTCTCATTAGTCCTGATTCGTGGGCAGCGATTGAGTCCGTTGCTGTGACATCAACGTTTTCTGAGAAAAATCCAAAATCTTTCGTGATATCATTAACCACTCCATCAATCATCATTATAAGAACTGGAATACAAGCATGATATCTATTCTCAAAATAGTCCACCATTGCCAATTCTATTAATCTCATTCTAGGTTGAAACTCGGTAACTCCCCTTATGAAGTTTATTCTAAATTTAAGTTTTTCGGGCTGGTAATGATCAATTAGCATTTTTTCACCATCATCAATTCTCCCATTTTGGGCTAACGCTAAAGCAGATCCGATAAGCTGGGAATCCATGCTTTCATATGCGATCCAGCCCCGATCAAAGTAATACTTATTAAACTCATCGGGCATTGCAGCGACTACCTCAAGTTGTTTTTGGAATTCAGGAACCTTGTCTAATATCCTTATTATTTCAGCAAACCTTTCACCGGATGGGTCCGATAGCATTAGTAATTTTTGCAGGTTTGCCGCGCCCGCCATTTCAGCTCTTAATTTCTGATACGAATGGTTATCGGATATTCTCTTTTCCATTGCTTGATAAATTGCTCCGGTAACTGTCGCGCTTAACGGATGTCTTTAGGTATAACTACAATTAGCTTATATCTGGACTACTAAATTGCTCATTTTGACGATACTAACCACAGAATTTTGGGACTTTGGACAAAAAGCCGATTCCCTACTTTACAGCCCCGCGTAGAAAGCAATAAAAAAAGTACTGGATCAGGTTCAGTGCTTTAGGAGCGACCTATAACATGCATGTTGCGCATCCCACGCAGGCCTGCATTGGCAGGGGGTGAAACACTTCAGGTTCCATTGTGCGATTTCATAATTCTTCGCTTAACGCTCTCAATGCCCATTTTCGATTTAAAAGGTACAGTCAGTAACAGAATTTCGGTACCTTTAAACGTAAAGAACCTGCAATGAAGCTCTACTCGCAGTACGAACATGAAACGCAGCTTATCTTTGAACTTGGCCGCACACTATATAGATACACACCACCTATCATCAAAGTGGGAAGAACTACTGAATTTGTCGCAAGCAGCATTCTCCTGAAATTTAATAAAAGCAAATTTCTAGTAACGGCTGCTCATGTAATTAAGAGGATTGATTCAAGACTTTTAAGAATTCCCTTTAATAAGCAGGTACTATGCATCGGTGGCTCGCACATCATTACAAATGCCGGGTCAATCGATGAGGACCGAATCGATGTAGCCGTGTTTAAACTTGATGATGAATCCGTGGATGTACTGGCGCAAAATGGTTTCTTATTCTACGATCTTGGAAGTATTGAAATCGATTTGGAGGATATTCATGATGAGAACTATATCACATTTGGCCATCCAGTTAACCGCAATCAGGTAAAGGCGAAACACAAGAAACTTCGATTTGAACCATTTAATTTCCGCACAACTTTGTCAGACTGTGATAACCTTTACAGCAGTCTCGGTCTCACTAAAGTGGTCCACCAGATTTTACAGTACCGAAAGAGAAAAATTCAGGATGGATTAACAGGAAATATCATTACCGGGCCAACACCCTATGGAATGAGTGGATGTGGTATCTGGCGTATCCCTCATTTTCTCGTTGCTGAATCCAGTGAATTAAAATTCTTCCCAACAGCTATGGTCACGGAGTATCATGTGAACAGAACAGCTCTCGTAGGAACACGCGTCAACGTAATATCGGAAATCATACGCAAAACATTTGCGCCTGATCTTCAACCATCGCGAAAGATATTAATAAATCAAAATAACTTAGGAGTAAAACCTTTCCCACCATCCCTTCCAATTCCTGATAGCCGATTTAAACTGTCTGTATAAAAACCACATCCTGAAAGTCTACTTTCACCAGACTTCATGTCCCAATAGATCCCTTCGGGCTGCTTCTAAATTAAGCAAACCAACGCTACCAGCTGCAACGTACCATCAGAAGATTTCCGCGTATCACCGAGGCACCTTAGCAACGAACGGTTAGGATATATCCAATCAAGCTATTTCCCTCTGAAAAATTTAATTGCATTGATGACTAGGTTAAGAAATCCAAAAAGCCCACTGGCTGATAAAACCCAGTTAAGCAACTTAAGTCCAATAGAAAGGCCTTCGTATAAATAAAATCCAGCTATTGAAACTCCAGCAATAATGATTGTTATGAAGAATGTCCATATTATTCTCTTTAAACGCCTTTCTTGCCTTATTACCGTTCCAGAAAGGGATTCTATCTGCGTCAAAGATGATTGTGAAACGCCTTGCGACCGAGCCAAATCTTGCTCAATTTTTGAAAGTCGTTCCTGAAGTTCCTTGCTCTTGGATTCTTCCTGACTTTTCGCAGCCTGTGCATCCTTTATTTCTTTGACGTTTCTTGCCCTTCGGCTACGTTCTTTAGCAACGATTTTATGAGCAATTACTGTAGCCTTTTCTTTGTCTTGTTCAGCAACCTCATTAAATTGTTCAATCTTCTTCGCTGATTCATGAGCGACTGATTCTAATAATATTCTGTAGTCGTCCTGAGATATGCCATTCAGTCCCTTAATTGTGGATTCAAATTCATTGATTAATTCCTTGCTGGCAATTTCTTCATTCAAGGTCATTGCCATTAGTTCACTCAACCCTACAGATTTTACCCGTTCTATTAGCTTAGATGGGTTTTTCAGCCACAGTAACCCAGTCAGCGCATCCGGCAATACAATCTCCGTAATACCATGTGTTGGATTAACCTCACGATTAAACTTGAGCAGTTCAATGTTGCTGGTAAGAAACCACGCTTTCGCCTTTTGAAACAAAGAAACTGAATTGCCACGTACCTGTCTTACAAACAAGTACGCCAATACATCGTGCAAAGCATTTCCTTTTCTGATTCGTTTATCTTGAAGCGCTTCGACATCAGGTGATGTTTGGTTTCTCTCAATAAAGGAAGGCTGAATTGATTCTTTTTCTATTTGAAGGCCATCAAGAATATTTTTTTCAAGATTTCCATTGTATGTAATTAACCAAGCTTTGTTTTTTCCAAGCCTTATACAAGCTTCGTTTATTGTGAATGTAGGTATTGTGCCATTGTAGCTTCCAATTGCATTTTCAATCACTTTGTGTATTTCTTCAATTGTGATTGAAAGAATCTTGATTTTACCTCCTGTATTCTTGATTATATCAAGTAGCTCCTTAATTGGTGGTGTTTCTTCTTCTTTCTGCAGGTCAAGGGCTCTTAATACAATTGGAGTATCTAAAAAGTAGACTTCATTGGACTCGAACTTTGGTTCTAAGTCAATACCTGATTCTAAAAAGCTAGCCACGATTGAGCCTATGTATAATCCTTTGGCTATTTCGAATAAGTCGTGGTTACTCGTATCTATATGTTCTAAAAAGTCAATATGATGAATATAACTTGTTTCTAAATTTTCGCCATCAATGTCTCCTGTATTCTTAAAAAATGCAGCAAGATGACGCTTGTTTTTATCTAAAAAGGCAGAAAAGGTTGGTAAAGCTCCTAACTCCCTTTCCTCGGCATTCAAAAACGATTCAAAAGCATCTTGAAGCGCCTTAGCATTCCTTTGTCCTTTTTTATATTGAAGCTCTAAATCGCTAAAAGCGTATTTCTGGATTTCAAAAGTTTCTCCATTTTGAAATACGTTGAAATTATATTTCTTTCTCGCCCTGTTCGATAGAGATTTAAACGTAGCATTTATAAGCTTTTTTACGACCAATTGTGGAACATCAATGCCATACTCAGATTTAATTAAAGATTTAATCTGAACAGCACCTCCATGCGTACCACCTTTAAGACTGTACAAGCTTAACGCGCGCTTACAAATGGGTATATACACGTGATTGTATAAATCGCTTTGGTTTTCGGTAAGAGCAGCTAAAAAGCAATATGCGGTTAAAATATTTTCGTTATTGTCCATTTCTCCATTTTATATTCTCAGCATTTTTCATACTTGCAAATGTTGCCGTTAAACTTGCTCGCTTTCGCCCGCTGCCCTTGCTTGCCAATACGCTGTAAAATTTATTAATTATATTGCTTTATATCCGTGATAGCTAAAATTCGCAAATTCCCCGGACATTCCCGAAAACGAATGAAGCACCATAAGCCTTCTGAAGGAAGGTCACGAAGTTGAGTAACAGGATTATTATGTAGCGCCTGAGTTCTTCGGGTCTTGCGTTGCGGTTGCTGCATATGGAATAATGGGATCGCCTCGATACTTACCGGGCAAAGGTGCGTCTTTTACTTCACGCGTACCATAGCCGTAAACTCATCCATCACAGGCGGCAGACACACATCTGCGCTGCACGTTTGCCACATCACTTTTCCATTTATTTCATAACTGCCGGCCTTTGCAGCATAGAATGACTGGCGCATGGCGATGTCTTTTCCTTCCAGCACTTCATAGCCGTTTTTGAAAAGCGCTTCGGGCATTTCCATTCGCCCTGCCATGGTAATTCCGGGAGGAAGAGAAAATGTTACTTTCGTTTCGATCATGCCCTGGGCGGCATTGGTGCCGGTGGACGCATAGATGTACCACTCCGGCTCTATCGTAAACAGTACGTTTATGTTAAAAGGTTTTCCCTTCTCTGCTTCGTCCGGGTGTTGCAGCTTATACGTTACCAATTGCGTGGCCGCAACCTGGGTTTGTCCCGTCATGCAAAGTGTTAATAGCATAAATGTTATCAGTGCGGAAAGATGATCCGCGGACCTGCCTTGCGGTGGAAGGGCCTCTTGCCGCGATCCCCTCTTCGTCCATTCCATCAGGGGGTGCCGGCACGCGGCCGGCAAGGTGCGTGTATACATCCTTTGCTTTCTCATTTTGCTTTTGTCTTTTTCTTACTCACCGGTTTACTTTCTTCCTTGCGGCCGAGCATCACGTACACATAACCATTGTGGCGTATGGTCATGTAGTCGTCAATGGTGATACCTTCCGGAAGTTTTACTGACTCCCTATACCATTTCATCTGGTTGGCAGAAATTGCAGCTTTGGCTTCCGTCAGGTTTGCCGGATCCTTGCCAGCCCCGTGCAGGTTCATGTCCTTTTCCCAATTCCATGAAAGCTGGTCATTAAATTCTCCGTTCACGGTAACTACGCTTGTCCCGATAATCAGGTCACTCACGCCATCGGTGTTCCAGTCGGCTACAAAAATTCTTGGCCCGCTGCCGGGAAAGGCTTTGCCGGTCGCAGCGGTGAACAATGGAATGCCCGGATGGAACCGGTGTTCGTTACTGACTTTGACACCTTTAAAAAAGGATACTGCGGCAAGTGCCCCATGGGAATAAGAGTTCGTAACCAGTAAGTCAAGGATGCCATCGTTGTCCCAGTCCACGACATACGGTGAAAGATCATGGTCGCCTGCAACAGGAACTTTGGAAATTCCCTTTGTGAGTTCTTCCATCTTTTGCTTCTCCTTCAGTTCTTCCGGCCTATAATCATACACGTTAAGCGGGTTGCCGTTACTGTCCGTCAGCAATTCACGTTTGGCAAATTGCGGGTTATCTCTCGTGCCGATGTTCCTGCTTATCCGCAACGATGATCCCCCGACAATCAGATCCGGCAGGCTGTCACGGGTAAAGTCACCGAAGCTGGCAGAGGAATACAGCCAGTAGGGTTGACCATACATAAAGGTCTTTCTGTCGGGGTCCCGCGGATTGCCTTCCTGCGGCAACGCTTCTCCCGGCATAAATCCATCTTCGCTGCCGCGAAACCATGATACCTCACCCTGGTACTGGCCGGTGATCATATCCACATAACCATCGCTGTTGAGATCAATAAATTGCGGGGTAAACCCCATGCAGCAAAACTGGTCAACCGAATAGCCGGTGCCGTGCGCCTGCACTTTATATTGAAAAGGCGGGCGGGCATAATCCCACTTGCCGTTAAACTGCGGCTCCGTGTTTGTGCCAATGTTAGCAAACACGCGAACGAAGTTGCCTACGAAACGGCCGTGTTCCAGGCCGCTGCCAAATTCACCGATCAATAAGTCGTTCAACCCGTCCCTATCGAAATCCCAAACGGCAGGTGCAGCAAGCCCGTGCCCCTCACTGATCATTTCGTAGTCCGTTCCGGTTATGAGCATGGGCTTACCCAGCGTGGGCGCTCCGGGGATTTTAGTCATTACCAGTTCAGGGAAGCCGGTGAGGCCGGTTTGTGCTGTAGTGATAAGCGGTATCGTGAACACTACTATATATAGAATTGCCATTGCACCTTGCCGGCCCGATCCGGACCGGGACGGCATACCGAAATGGTGCGTGCTATCTGGGTATCGCGGAACAAATCCGCGAAGGCGCGTAATAATTTCAGTTAAGGTTTTCATATAATCAATTGCTTTAATAGCCAGGGTTCTGCTCTAAGTTTTTGTTAATCAAAATTTCTGATTGCGGCAGGGGCAGCTGGGCGTTGAAGCTGCGCCAGGTTGCTTTCACTGCCGGCATCACCGCATCCAGCCTGTCCAAGCGTTTCAGGTCAAAGAAGCGGTGACCGAATTCGGCAAAGAACTCTACCCTGCGTTCGTGCTCAATGGCTGCGAGCAGCTCTTCTTTTGAAGATGCCGCAGTGCTTGCCAGACCTGCACGACCGCGAATGATATCAAGGTCGCCCTGTGCTTCTGTTAACTTGTCCTGTTTCACCCTCGCTTCCGCGCGTATCAGGTACTGCTCGGCCAGGCGAAGCACCATGACGTTTTCCGCGCCTGTAGCATTCAGGTGATTCTGTTTGTACTTAAATGGATAATACCATGTTGACAGACCGGAAGACGAGGTAAAGCTGCTGACCCAGCTTGCCTTCCGCTGGTCGCCATCCTCAAATGCGTTGAGCAATTCATTTCGCAACGCTACCCGTGTGGGAGGCGCTAGCAGGATGAATACAGATCCTTCATACGTATATGAATTTGTACTTGCTAGACCTTCCGGCAGCAACTGCCATATCGCTTCTTCGCTTGTGTTGAGGAACACTGTATTCAGATCGTCCTGCTGAAGCCTGTATTGATTTGTTTTGCCAATCACCTCGGTAGCCTGTGCTTCCGCATTGACAAAAATACCGGCATACAAATAAGTCCGGGCCAGCAATGCCGTTGCCGCGCCCCTGTTCGCCCTTACACGGCCATCGCTCGGATAGCTGTCGGATAGCAAATCTTTAGCTTCGACCAGGTCAGCAATAATACCGGCATACACCTGCGCCTCCGGAGTGCGCGATGCTTTTGCATTGACGCGGTAATCGGAAGTCGTAACCAGTGGAACATCGCCAAAGAGACCCACCAAATAGAAGTGGCAGAACGCCCGTATAAAAAGCGCTTCACCCTGCAATTGCTTCTTAAGCGGTGCGGATAGTTTGCTGGCGGCTAACCCTTCCATGAACAGGTTGGCAGAATAAATTGCACTGTAACACGTCCCCCAGGTGGACGACACCATGCTATTTGCCGGCACTACCGTGTTGAAATAGAACGGAACGACATCATTCGAGGAAGCGGATGGTGTATACGAAGTAAGCTCGTCCGTATATGCACCGAGGCAAATGACCAGCGCGCCATTGGCAAAGCCTGCCGAGGGTGTGAGCTGCCCGTAAATGTGCGCCAATGCGGCCTGCGCGGTGGCATCATCTTCAAAAACATCTTCCCGCATAATGTCCGTATCGGGTGCAGGAACAGCTATCCATCCTTCGCAGGAAGCAAAAAGCACCGCGAGCGTTACGAAGACGGCAACACTATGCTTATGCATGTTTTTGTCTCCTGCATTTTTTATGGCTTCAGCTTTTTTCATCGTTACGTTATAATTTTATAGTGTAAACTGGATACCTCCGGTGAGCATTCTCAGCGGGGCTATACGCGTGATCTGGCTTTCGGGGTCATATCCTTTGTACTTCGTGAACACAAACAAATTCTGTCCTTGCATGTAAAGCCTGCACGTAAAGCCTGTTGTCCACCGTTCAGGCAGGCGGTATGAAAGCGCAATATTTTTCAGCCGGATAAAGGACGCATCGCTGTAGATGGCATCACTGCTCTGGTGGTATCGCGTGCTTGCCACGCTCGCTGCCGAATTGGATTCGGTTGCAAATCGTTGCAAATCGGCAATATCGCCTGGCTGTTGCCACCGTGTTCCATCCAACACCAATACAGACTGGTTATTCGAAATCCCCGGCATGGACATTTGAAACCGGTAGTTATATCCGGTTTGCTTTACGAATTGGAAAAAGATGTCAAGGCTCCATCCCTTATAACTGATGCTGTTGTTCAGGCCACCGTAAAAGTCGGTACCTACAAAGACTGCATTCCGCCTGTCATCTTCGCTGGTGATCACGCCATCGTCATTAAAATCCCTGAATGTGTACAGACCGGTTTGCGGGTCAACGCCTGTGGCTTCATAAAGCATTTTGATGTAAATCGGTTTGCCCACGATGTAGCTGCTGGCGTACGATGAGGATTCAAGGTTCGGGAACTCGATCAGCTTGTTGCGCGGAACGGTTATGTTGAATGAAGTAGTCCAGGTGAAAGATCCCCGCTCGATGTTCACCGTAGTGAGTTCGGCTTCGATGCCCGTGTTCTGCACAGTAGCCGGGAGGTTAGCCAGGATGCCGTTGGAGCCTGTCGTCATCGGCAGCGTGTAGTTCACTAACTGGTTGGATGAACGGTTACGATACCAGCTTACGTTCATCAGCAACCGGTCGTTTAAAAAGCCGAGCTCCACTGCACCCTCCAGTTTGCGGTTCGTTTCCCAAGCAAAGTCGGGATTGTACAGCCGTGTGGGGCTTATTCCCTTGATGCCCTGGTACTGCGTGCCCCCGGTTGAATAGGTATCGAGAAACTGGTAGTCACCGATCTGGTCGTTGCCCGTAATGCCATAGCTTCCGCGCAGCTTGCCAAAGCTTATAAACGAAACTTTGTTCTTTATAAAGGATTCATTTGAAAAGATCCACGCAGCCCCTACTGCACCAAAGTTGGCAAACTGCCTGCCCGGGCCGAACCTGCCGGAGCCGTCCCGTCTTGCGGTCAGGTTGAGGATGTACTTACCGTCCCAGTTGTAATTGATCCGACCGAACACTGCCGCATAACGGTACAGCGACTTGACGAATGAATACGGAATAACCTGAGAGGCCAATGACAAATTACCCAGCAGGGCATTACTTGGAAAGTTCTGATAATGCGAAGCGGTTCGCTTAAAGTTCTGCTCCTGGAACGTGCTGCCGAGCAATACGGATAACCGGCCTTTGGCGATCTTCCGTTCATAGCTTGCCTGCGGCTCAATGATCCACGACCGGTTGTTGCCGTTGCCTGTGATCACATACGAAGTGGCGCTCGTCCTTCCTTCCGAGGGCGGGAACGTGGTGGACGGAACGGTGTTGTATTCTTCGGAGGTCATCGTGTTCAGGCCAAAGCTTGACTTGATCTGAAGTCCGGGGAGCAACTCATAGCCTATGACTACATTGCCCACGAGGTTGCTTACACGGCCTTCATAGTTCCGACCAAGGGCGGCCAGCGGGTTCGTAAACGTGCCGTTCTCCCAATTCAGTGCTCCGCTTTCATCATACAGCGCAGGCGCAGTGGGCGCTGTGTACCGTGCAATGTTCGTGTAGTCAATGTTTACCTGATTGTTCCGGTCGATTGTGCCGCTTACGCTGGCGTTGATAAAAAATTTATTATCGGCAGCACGGTGGTTCACGGAGAGATGTGCAGAACCTTTCTGGTAAGCGAAGTCGCCCGGGAAAACCGAAGTTTCCTTCCGGTATCCCGCGCTTAATAAAAATTGCGTGCTTTCGCTGCCACCGGATAACGAGCTTTGTATGCTGGTGGTCTGCGCTGTATTGCCAATCAAAACTTTTTGCAAATCTGCATAGCGTGTAGTATCCCAAACCATGAGGTCAACGGCATAGCTTCTAAAATCACGACCGCCACTTCCGTCATCATCGGGATTGGCGCTTGGAATAAGGCCATCATTGGCAAAGGCTTCCCTGCGCATGTCAAGGTACTGCTGCGTATTGAGCACATCGAGCAGCGAGGTTCGTCCCCAGCCGGTATAGGCATTCACATCAAACTTTGTCTTGCCGGCTTTTCCTTTTTTGGTGGTGATCAGCACCACACCGTTCGCTCCGCGGGAACCATAAATGGCCGTGGCATCGGCATCTTTCAGCACTTCAATGCTTTCTATGTCAGACGGGTTAAGGCTGGTCAGCGGGCTAACGCCACTGCCTCCGGGAAATGCCTGCGCTGCCTCGCGTGCTGATACACTTTCGGAAGAGAATGGCACACCATCCACCACGTACAGCGGTGCGTTGCCATCGGTGCGCAAACTGTTCCTGCCCCTGATCTCGATGCTGAAATCCCCTCCGGGGATACCGCTGTTCTGCTGGATAAACACACCGGGCATCCGCCCTGCCAATGCGCCCAACGGATTGGTTATCGGCTGCTTCTCGATTACATTGGAAGTAACCTTGGATATGCTTCCTGTTTTTTCCTTATCCTTTACATCGTAGTAGCCTGCATTAATCACCACTGCGTCCAGCGTCTTTTGATCACTATCCAACGCTACATCAATTCGGATGTGAGCGCCTACTTTCACTTCAACAGGCTTATACCCTATAAAAGAGAATACCAGCACGTCAGTATCATTTGCCTGCAAGGTGTATGTTCCTTCCGAGCTTGTCGTGGTTCCGTTGACCGTGCCTTTTATCAGCACGTTTACACCGGGCAACGTCTCGCTTGTTGCAGCATCGGTGACGGTGCCACTAACTGCGGCCCGCAATTCATTGTCTCTCTGTTGCCCGGAACTCTGCAAGTCCTCGCTGCCTTCCTTCGGTGGCTGCTCACCATTTAAAAAAAGCAGTATCTGTCCTTTGCCTTCCTGCGCGGTAAAGCTGATCCCGCGGGGCGTAAGCAACTCGGTCAGCAGATCGGCCAGCTTCTTGTCAGCAGCTTCGAGGGTGACGGATTCGTTCAGCTTCAGGCGGCTCCGGCTATACACAAACTCCACGTTGGCCGCACGTTCTATTTCAGCAAGCGCCCGTTCGAGGGTAACATCCTTTAGCGACAGGGTTACCTTTCTGTCCAAAAGCTCCTGCGCAAAAATATTATGCCCCAACGCCACGCCACTCACCATCAGGATGGCAGCCGATTGAATGACAACAGACCTGATCAGCCTGCATAGCCCGTGTTGCTCTCTATAAAAGTATCGGTCGATCATACTGCAACTGTGTGTTAAAATCCTGCTAACGGTTCTTCTTCCCCGAACGAAAAGCTTTATAAAATCTGCTGATTACGGACAGCCTTCACCGCTCAGCCTTACTACGCGGTCGCTTACTTCATAGGTTACGCCCAATGTCTTTGCGATCATGCCGAGTGTTTCGTTCAGCGAATGGTCGGTAAAGTTTCCAGTTACCAAACAGTTGTTCATGCCTGAATTGGAGAGCATCACTTCTATATCAAACTTTCTTTCTATCCTGCGCACGATCTCGTTCAGCCGCGCGTCCTTGAAGGTCATGTTGTATTCCGTTCCTTCCGTAAGCCGTGCGGTTTCGGCAGGCTGCGGCAACACGTTTGCAAGCTGCTTTGCGGCATGCAGGTAGACGGCTCTTTCATTGGCTGTGACTACCAGCATTTCGTTCCCCGAAGAAGCCAGCGCAACCCTGCCGGTGAGTACGGTTACTTCAATATCCTGCTGCGTGGTCTTAATGTTAAAGCTCGTACCCAATACGGTTGCGGTAAGCGCACCCGACTGAATGATAAATGGATGGTCTTTATCCTTGGCTACTTCAAACAAGGCTTCCCCGGTAAACACGATGCTGCGGGTATCCCCGTTAAACGCATGAGGATAGGAAAGCGAGCTGTTTTCTTTCAACCAAATAATCGAACCGTCCGGCAGAATCACTTTTTGCTTTTCGGCCAAGGTGTTCACGTGTAGCGTTCCTGTTGCGTTCCATTGCCACAGTGCCACCGAGGCGGTTACAAGCAGAGCAACTGCTGCTGCTTTGAGCCACACCGGAAAAAGTGTCCGTTCTTTTGTTTGGCTGCCTTTAATGCGATGCATGATCCGGTTGCCTACGGCAGCCTGCTCTTTATCGCTCCACGAAATGGAATCGCGCTTCACGCTTTTCCTTTCGAGCCATTCTTCTACCAAGGCACGCTGTTCTTCCGTCAGCTTATCGCGCTGGTACAGGTCAAGCAGGTGGTCAAATTCTGAATCAGTCATAGGGCGAGGGCGCTGAAATGACGCCCTTCCAGTACTAATCGAATAACCCCGGTTTTACACACACTCGTTTTGCATTTTTTTTCAGCTATTTTTTACCTTCCAGACGGAAAAAATTTGTGCTTATCTTAGCATTCTCTTAGCATTTCTTTCTTGCTAAGAAACCGTTAGCCGTCAGTCGTATGACTCGTTATGCCGATCTTACCGATAAGGATCTGTTGCCGTTGCTGAACACGGGCGATAAGGCTGCGTTCCGTGAGCTGTATAATCGATATTCACGCCCCGTCTATCAGTACATCACGTCTATCCTCGATGACCGCCAGCCGGGTAACGATATAGTGCAGGATATTTTCATTGACCTTTGGGAAAGGCGGGCTGACTTGCGGCTTTCTCCAACAGCGATCAGCTACCTGCCCTATCTTTTCCGCGCTGCAAAAAACAAGGTGATTGACTATATCCGGAAAAAGGTCCTGCATCAAAAATATGCCGCTGAGTTTACAGCAATGATGAGCGAATACTCCAACGACAGCGAAGAGGTGATGGCGCTGAATGAGCTTCGCTCGATGGTTGAAAAAAGCATTGCGCAATTGCCGGAGCGCAGCCAGATGGCATTCCGCCTGAGCCGCTATGATGACCTGCCGATCCGGGAGATCGCTAAACGCATGAACATTTCGCCCCGAACCGTAGAGAACTATCTGACCGCAGCGCTGAAGCATCTGCGGGCTTCCCTGGGTGAAGTGATGGCATTAGCCGTTTGGCTGGGGATATGGCGGTGATTTCCCGTGTATAAAAAACTAACATTTAGTTAAATTAGTGTTAGGTCAGACAGCATATTTGGTATTTTAACACCCTATTCCATAAACTAACCTCCGTAAGTGTCTAAGCGCTGCTGCCAATGAGACCATATATACATAGATACCGTCATATTGACTGCCAAACAGGCGTACCCGTCAAACTTGATAGACATTCCTAAGATTAATAGCTAATTCGATGAATCATATACTTGATCTGGACAAACAAAATGACGAACTCTTCAAAGTGTTTACAAAAATCCAGGAAGGCAATACGATTCTTTTTCTTGGTGCCGGTGCATCCGTTGGTGAAAAGCGATATCTAAGTAAAGAGATTATCGAATATTATGAAGCGTATTTACAAAGGTCAATTGGAGAATCCAATATCACGCGATGGATTGACGTCCTTTCAGCCGATCAAAGATTTGACCGCAAGCATTTTGATACGGAAACAGTAAAGCTACTGCATAAACTACCGGTTTCTCAAGCGCACAAGGTACTTGCTTCCATTCGTTGGCGTGAAATCATAACTACCAATTTTGATCTCTTACTGGAAAGAGCGTACGATGAAGTATCAAACACCACCAATAAAGCACTGGAACTAAAAACTATTAAAACTTTAAAGCAATACAACTACCGGGAATCAAATAACGAAGTTAGGTACATTAAATTAAATGGCTGTATCCAGGATTCAAGTTTGTATCCTTTGGCGTTCTCAACCGATGATTTCACAAAATTAAATTCCTTTTATAAGAACGTATTGAATGATTTGAGGAACTTGAGCGACAATATTTCGTTCATGTCAATCGGCTATTCTTATACCGATGAATTTGGAAGGGGATTATTGGAAAAATTTAACGAATACAATTATCGCGATAGGCGGTGGATATTAAATGTCGATCCATACCCAAATGAAAACGCGCTGGCTTATTATACTAAAAACAAAATACGTATAATAAAGTCCTCCTTTCAAGACTTCTTTAGTCGATATGAAGAATGGGAGAAAAATATTGCTGACCCAATTATAAGAACAAAGGGATTATCCATCACCAATAGCCGGGGTTCCTATATAGGAGCGTCTTACAAGCTCTTGTTAAATATGGATGGTATAGTTAAGCAGGTAAACACTCATTCTAAAGAACGATTCATTAAAGAAGTTGAATTCTACAAAGGTGAAGAACCAACGTTCAATCTAATAACGCGAGGGGTTGATGTTGTCAGAACGAAACTTCTCCACCAATTCCAGGAGCAGATCCTACAAACCCTGACAGAAAAGGGATCGCCTTTCGTTCCGATCTTTTTCATCCGTGGAGATTTTGGAATAGGTAAATCAACGTTTGCCCTTCGCTTAATTTACGAACTTGGGAAAGACCTGTCATTAGATATTGTTTCGTTCGAAATAACTGACTTTAATCGGGTCAAAAAAGAAACGCTGATCGACCTGGTTACTGCTTGCAATTCAAAATTTATTGCCCTTTACTGTGATGAGATTGAAATTGAAAGCTATTTTAAAAAACTACTGGACGTTCAGCGCGACCTGAGCATTCAGCAATTTCAAGATACCAACGTCTTTTTTATAGCTCCTATCAGGGAGAATATTCTTGCCAAGTACAAACTCGGAAGAAAAATACCAAGATCGGTCGAATTTCAATTCGATGGTGCTCTTGAAGAGGCTGAAGTAGGCGAATTACTAGAAAAGCTAAAAGGAACAGGGTTAATTGAATATCGTGATGCACGGGAGAAGAATACAATTCTAAAAAAAGTACAAAAGGAGTTTGATTCCGACTCCTATATCTCATTGATGGGCATTATAACTTCCGGACGTCATGAAAATGACCTGATAAGTTGCTTTAATCAACTTTCGCAAGACGCACAAAACGCGTTTCTATATACTGCCCTACTTCACAAGCATAAGCTATTGATGCCTGCCAGTTGGCTAAAACACAATATATCAATGGATTGGGAGGAATTCACAACCAAAGTAATTAAAGCGGAAGGAAAGGGGATTCTATTTCAAGAGATCAAAAGCACTCATGGAACGCAACCTGATTTATACTTTCGAACAAAACACCCGCTTATTGCTTCAAAACTCGTGGATCAATTTATACCAAATAGAGATAAGCAGTATTCCTTTTACGAAAGAATGTTACGAACAATAGATGTCGGACAAACCAATTCCTATTTAGTTAATAATCTTCTTAAAGCATTCTCAAAGAGTGAAGAGTTTAATTCCTCACAGATCAATAAGCTCTTCGATACTGCGCATCAACGGCTATCGGATGACCCATACTTTCTTTTGAATTATGCAATCAACTTACAGAGTCGGGAACATGAGGACGCACTCAAAAAGGGTATTGAAACGCTGATCTATGCCGATTCCCTAATCGACTACCGAAACCATAGATTCATTCACCGAAGAGGGGTACTGAACTTTGAATTAGCTAAGATTTATTTTAAAAAGGAGAAATTGTTGAATTACACAAAATTATATTTGAACGAAGCGAGGGAGCTATTCGTGACAAAACAACTATACGATCCGTGTTCAGCTTATGGATATGTCGATTATATAAAAATGCTGATATGGGAAATTAACAATATTGAGTATGATTCCGAAGATGAAATGCAAATTCGGATAAGAATAGAGGAGCTATTTGACACCGCAAACCGCACCGTTACCGATGGCATCGAGCGGATAAATAGCTTACACGAAACTTATGCTAACTATTTACGGCAAGTTTCAGACAATAACGATTATAAAGAACACCTGGACAATTTATACAGCGATGTAAATTTAAGACCGTACGCCACTATTCTCCTGCACAACTTCTACACTGAGAAAGCCATGCTAGATGAATGTAGAGAGTTGATTGACGAGATGGAGAACTATAAAGACAACTTTGAAGTTCTAAAATTCTTATTCAAATATTATGGGAGAAATCTTCACGATCCGAATATTAGAGTAAAACTCCTACATTTGTCAAGGTATGAAAACCTTGAAAGGGATAACCCGTTACGGTTTAACTATTTCAATTTTATTGCTGAATCTTACAATTATCATTTCCATGAAGGCAAGAAGTATCTGGATAACATTCAATCGCAGTTTCTAAATCTTAATCCAGAATTCCATCTGGTATGGCTTGATCAATTCGAGAGAGAGGAAATCTTTACAGCAACAGTAATAAAAAGAAGCAACGAAAAGTATAAGGCTGTTAAGCTGTCTTCCATTCAATTAACTGTTAGGCTTATTAAAGGTAACTACGACCTATTTTCGATAGGCGAAGAGGTTAAGGTAAAATTGCATTTTTATCTCTATGGGCTTATGGCGGAAATTATTAACGATAAAAGTAGTGATGACAATGACTAATAAAATACGTATTGGTCACAATTACCCACGGGAGCTCGCATGTTTGCATCCGTGCCTTTCTATGACTTTATCTAGAATCTGTAATATGCTCAAATAGCCGCAAGTCGTCAGGTGTGACTGATATGAAATCATTACCCTCTATGTCCCGGCCGACATTGCCTTCTTACCTTACCTCACGATCCTAGCTGCAAGGGATTCAAATATTGTCAATTCTTTGTGTGAGTACATGAAAAAAAATTCCATTTGAGTAAAGATTGCGGAATTTAAAAGGGCATTGATCGTAGTGTGGAGAGGATTTCAGAACAGGAATTCTCTTCGATACGCACCTGCTCACATTGACCCAGACAACAGCGGATACTAAGGCGTAAAGATTCAGTCGTTTTATGCCTTATGTCGATACTCATTAGGTGACGGGATCAGGGAAAGGAATCAACAGGAGATTCATTTGCTAGACTTCTACCGCAATGGTGAGTGGAAGACAAAACCATAACTCTTAAATTTACACGACCCGGAACGAATTTCTTAGCTACAGTAGTCAAGTTACATATTGCACAGATCCATGTGCAACGGTGTCGATACCCGCCATTTTGTATTTTTTCAGCTGGTGTCACGTAAATTTTTTTCATCGAATTTGAATCTCAAATCGACTTTTTATCGCCAGCAGTAGGAGTTACTCCTATATGCGGATTTGAAGTTTTAATAAATTCTACATCTTCGGCTTCATTTTTTTTGCAGTTGTCTTAATCTAAACCTATGAACTTCCTCAGCAAAGGTGGTCTCGTTGCAGGTATCCTGCTTTGGCCTGCCGGGGTATTTGCCCAAGGCGAAATTCCAGTTGACCTATATACAGGAACTCCTTCTATTACAATTCCGGTCCATACGATTTCCGCGCTCGACATTTCGCAGCCGGTTGTCCTAAGCTACAATGCGAACGCTGCTGAACAGGCATCCGTGTTCGGCAGTGGCTGGACCCTGCAGGCGGGTGGAACCATCAGCCGGGAAGTACGCGGACTCCCGGATGATTTTCGGAAAAGTGAAGTAGGCAATGAGCGAACCGGGTGGCTGTACAACTTCAATTTCGAATCGGTAGCATCAGAAATTGGCTTCTTTATTCCGCAGTCCGATCCGGAGTCAGGAACCTACGGAACCCGTCCTGCCGGAGAACTTCCCACCGGGGAAATTTATGATTATGAAAAGCTAAGCAGCTACGGTGATAAAATCGATACGGAGCCGGATGTTTTCAGCTTCAGCTTCAATGGCGTGTCGGGCAAGTTTGTGTTTGATCATACCCGGACCATCCGGACGATTCCATACATGGACCTTAAGATCGAGCCAACGTATACTTCTGAGACCAACAAAAAAATCATCAGCTTCAAGATCACCACCAACGATGGATATACCTACACGTTCAGCTACAGGTTCAGAGAGACAAAAAAAGTAAGCAAGCCCAGCGAAGCGGGCACCCTGCCCATCATGGATACGCAGTACCAGCTTTACAAGGAAACCATCGGATACTATACGTACCTGTGGGCGCTGACCGAGATGCGGTCTCCGGCCGGTAACTGGATCAAATATGAATATACAGGAGGAACTTCCGAAACAACAGACCCGGAACCCCCTGAGGTCACAACAGGGAGAAACTTTATGGCAACGATGTTCCACCAAGATGATCTCCTGGTGGAAGGGAACTATGACTATATGAGCACATCCGTATTCAGTACGGTGGGCGGCACGGGAGCTATCCAACCGCTTGTTCCAAGTAAGATTGAAAGTTCGACCGGTGAGCGCATGTACTGTAATGCTTCGGAGATAATGATAGCAGATAGCCGAAAGTCAGCTACGCCAGGCGAGGATATTGTGAAATCATTCCGTCTTTCCTATATCGATGTGGACTACCTGATCTACAGCGGCAGCAGTAATCCTGTGGCGTACACCAGAAAATTTCTTCGTACGCTTCAGGAAGGTACCGGCTGCGACCGGTACCGGCCCTATGTGTTTGAATATGACGCGGAGCCTCCCGCTTATGAAGACGGCCACTGGACCATTGCAATGAATTACATAACGGAAGCGGAGTGGCACCTTAGTCAAACCTTTGCCGCCAATAATCTGGGGGTGATCTATCCCTATATGTACATCTACCCGGATAAGCCGATGGAACACCGCTACCAGCGCACTGCCATTTCGGGATACCCGGGTACTTCATATTATCTGGAAGGGATTCCTAAACCGACAGAGTTCGTTCGGGGAATCCTGCGATCGATTGAATATCCGGCCGGTGGGAGAACGACTTTGCTCTACCAGCAACATTCCTATTGGAATGAAAGTACAAACCGGAACGAGTCTGCCACGGGCGCACGCATCAGCTGGATTGAATATTTTGATGGCACCGGACGGCCTCCGGTAAACAAATATTTCAACTACCAGGATGAAACGGGGAAATCTACAGGCCGGATATTCCGGAAGCCTGTCACGCACATCCCTGCGTTCCGATGGCAGGACCCGTATTACCCTGCCAGTGCTGACGCGGCTCACAGGAAATCTTATAGTGAGCTGTCTGAAGCAGACCGTTGGAAATACCTGACCATCCGCACGGAATGGGATATCGCCCCCAGCGATGCAGACAATGTTGTTGGATACACACGGGTAAAAGTTATCCGGGAAGGTTCCGGCTATGCGATCCACGAATTTGATGTGCCGGGTGTTTACGGTGAAACGTCAAACGGTGAATGGCAGACACCTGAAACTGTCTTCGCCAGGAGGTCTACTACACCGACCTCCACTATAGCAAGTGTTAACATGGCCCAGACAATCTTCCCATCTGGCGGAACGTGGCGTTATCCCAATGCACCCAACCCGTTTTATGATTATGCCCGTGGACTCCCTAAAAAGGTGACAAGCTATTCTGCAACCGGTAAGCTTGTTAAAAAGGTTGTTACAACGTACCAGGACCTTTACAAAACCGGCAGCCAGGCCACCAAGGTGTACGGGATTTGTTACGACAGGATGCCACTCTCTGGCAATGATGTTTATCTCCTGAGCCGCTATTTCCTGTTAACGGATGCTGCCAAAGTTCCAAAGGCCGATACGGTAACGCTGTACGATGCCAATGAACCGGGCTCCACAAAATACACAACCGAAACAACCGAGTATTTCTATGGCAGCGCCAATCACAAGCTGGTCACCGAAGTGAAGCGCATGGCTGCCGATGGAAATGTCTATCGCACCAAATTCAAATACCCGAAAGATTACGCCAACCAGGCAAGCGGTGAAGCTGCCGTTACGGCACTCAACACGCTGGTGAGTGACTTCCGCCACGGTGCCCCGGTTGAAACGGTGAGCACGCTGAGGAAAGGATCTGACCCTGAAATGGTCCTGGGTGCGAACCTGGTGAAGTATAAATCTTTTGGTAACCCGATGCCGGAATCAAGCTGGGCGCTTGAGCTGGATGCACCCCTTGCCGCAGGAAGCTTTACAAATTCCTCCATTATAAATTCCTCCGGCTACACGCTTAGCATCGACAGCCGTTACAAAATGACTTCGGCTGTTCTGAGCTATGCAATGGGAATGCCGACCCGGACAGCAAACCGGATAGCGCGGGATACAAGTGAAGTAGCATTAGGCTTTGGAAACTCACTGCCGGTGGTCAGGGTTTCCGGTGGAGATTATACCAAGGTGGCATTCTCTGATTTTGAAGACGAAACACTTTTCAGCTTCAACAACTCATCGGAAATCGGAATTCATCCGCCCCCATATTTCAGCAAGGGCCGCTCCGGAAAACGGGCATTCTATCCCTGCATCGCCTTGCGCTCGAAGGCCGTTAAACGCGTGGATGCAAATACCTACGTTGTCGGATTCTGGCTAAAGAGCAACAACCCGACAGGCTTCACATTAAAACTGACAGGCATAAATCCACCCTACACTGCGATTCATACGCAATCTTTTACCGAGCCGCCAACCAACAGCGAATTCAAATACATTCAAAAGACGATTCCAATGGGAAGCATTGCACCGGGCGAAAAACTATTCCGGATGGAATTGACTACAACAACCGGGCTTCCGATTCCTCCCGCTACGGGCTACACCAACGATCTGCTGCCGGTGATCGATGATGTATTCTTTTTCCCCGAAGGCGTTCAGCTGGAAAGCTATGATTACCAGGTTCCGTTCGGGGTGTCATCGGTAACAACAGGTACCGGCCAGGCAAGCCACATCACCTATGACGGAATTGGCCGTGAAAAGCTGGTGCGCGACCGCGACCTGAACATTGTAAAACGAAATTCATACTCGCTCTTCAACGATGACCCGTTGTTCGCGGAGATTAGCACCCAGCCCATTGCCTACGAGAATGTACCGGTTGGCCTTGTTGCGCCCGAATTTGAATGTGTGGGCACAGTTACGTATGAATGGGATACGGGTTCGGGTTATGTAACGGGAGACCGGTGGATCGAGCACACGTATACGACCAGCGGGATCAACACGGTCAGGCTGCGCGTGTCGTCACCGGGATATCCAACGAAAACAGGTAGTGTGACAATCGAAGTCCGGCCTGTACCGATCTCCGGCCAACTCTGTGCGCGCGGTACATCTGAATTGAATGGCACAACCTATACGAATGGCTACACGTGTTCCTCGATCGCGGTAACACCGCCACAGGGCCAAACTACTTTCAGGGCTATCAACCTCGTTGCGTGTGGCGACTCGTGTGAATTCACCTGGTACCTTAAAGATGCAGGCTCGGTCAGCAACCCGTATAACGAAGTTCAGGTTGGCGGAACGGAATATACTTCCGGTAAAGTGGTGCCCGGGGGTTCCGGGTTTCTTGTTATGTGCAAGATCAGAAAGGGTACCGAGGAATTCTTCACGGAACCATTAGGTGTTTTTGTTAATTAAAACAACATGAAGGTGATACGCTATTTCATTATACCGCTCCTGCTGGTTACGGCATGGCGGACGCAGGCTCAAACCGTACTCGATACAGCCCGGACCTGGGTGTCAACCGGGCAGGTTGATCTTTACTCGGGTCAGGCTATAGCCGATACCGTAACGTTTTATCTTTCGAAGGCAACCCTCCGCCTGACTCACCAGGGTGTTCAGCGTGAGTTTGCGGTCAGTAATGTTGCCGGCTCGTGGCAGAACATCAGTCATCCGGGCGAAGTGACCTTTGCTGTGCAGGTACTTGACCTGGCAGGCAAGGGCAAGCTGGCAAATGAAAACGGAACGCTGTGGCTCATCCTCGACCTTTCGGAACGGAAGGACTGGTTGAAACGGAAATTTATCATCACTCATTAATTCCCGGTAGCCATGAGATATTTATATGTTGTGTTGTTTCTTGTTTTCAGCCTGGGTTCACTTAATGCTCAACACCCACCACCGCTTGATGGGCCGGGAGTGGTGCTTGCCGGAACCGCCTACGAGTACTCGTTCACCGGACTTGTGATCTCTCCGTCCTGGAACTTTCCCTCAGGCACTGCAACGATCAACAGTACGTGGGCTGTCGGCAACACCTACTATGCTTCCGTTACCTGGACGACTTCGGGAAGCATTAAATTTTTTGACGAAGCGCTCGGGGGGCCGAACGTTACTAAAAGTGTAACCGTGTTCGGAATTCCGGCTGTAACAAATGCCTCGCGCTGCGGAACCGGAACCGTTATGCTGTCGGCAACGCTGAGTACAGGAGCAACCGGGCTCCGGTGGTATTCGGAGGCCAGTGGCGGAACATTGTTAAGCTCAGCCACAAGCTACACAACCCCTTCGCTGACCGCGGGAACCTATACCTACTGGGTGGAGAACTTCAACAGCACGTACTCGCTTAGCAGCGCGCGTGTTGCCGTTACCGTAACTGTTGGGGCCATTCCTTCCGTTACGTCTGTCATTTCGGCTGAACGGTGCGGTTCCGGAACGGTTACCCTGCAGGCCGCGCCCGGCTCACCCTCCGAAACCATTGCGTGGTATTCGGCCAGCACGGGCGGTGACCCGGTGCATACCGGCACAAGCTTCACCACTCCTGTATTGAGCAATACCAAGACATACTATGCTGCCAGCTACACCACAACACCGGAATGTGCTTCACCCTCCCGAACACCCGTAACGGCTACCATTAAGGCCATGCCCGGTGGAACGGAATTTGAATCATGGCCGGCTTATGGCTCCGCTCAGATAACGGTGGAGGCACGGTCACGTTTTACCAAGTGGACAGGCGTGCAGTTTATTTATGTTCCGGATACATCCCTGTACCATGTGCGCTGGTTCAGCAACGAGACCAACGCCAATGCGAACACTCCTGTTATCAATACGGGCCTGACGTACGTAACACCTCTTATTAATACAACGACCACGTATTACGTGCGGCTCCAGGACAAAGTAAACGGCTGCCTGGGACCGTTATCGCCCGCGGTAGCCACCATACTGCCGTACATTATGAAACAAAATGTGACGACCGAGGTCATCCGCGTGCCGGGTATGAAAACCGAAGCGCATGTACTGGCGCTGCACGACTCGCTGAAATCAAAAACGGTCATTCACTTCGATGGGCTTGGACGGGCAACGCAGCAAATTGCCGTGAAGGCCAGCCCGGAAAGCCTTGATATCATCCAGCCTGTAGAGTACGATGAATACGGGCGTGTAACAAAACAGTACCTGCCTTATTCGGATACCGTAACGGGCAATCTCGGTACATACCGGTCGGGCTATTTGCTGGACCAGCTTAATTTTTACCAGGCCGCACCGAAAGTGGCGCACGATAATAATCCGTATTCGAAATCAACCTATGAACCCTCACCCTTAGGAGGAATCCTTGAGCAGACAAATGCCGGCCAGGCGTTTCAGCCGGGCTCAGGCCATACCGGCACCATCGTGTACGGCTTCAATACCGGGGCTACGGCCAGCGAAGCCGAAGAAGTTCGTAAGTTTAATCCCGATGGCTCAAGCCCGGGCTTTTATGCCGCGAATATTCTCTCCCGCACGGAAGGCATCAATGCCGATGGCATCCGTACGATAACCTACACCGACCCCGCAGGCCGTACGGTGGTGACCAAGCAGCAGCTCGATGAAACGATTAACGGCACCCCGGTAACGTACCTCGAAACGTATTATATCTACGATGACTTCGGGCAACTGAAATTCACTATTCAGCCGGAAGGCGTGGCTGCGCTGAAAGCCGGCAGCTGGAATTTCAACGCGGCCAACTTTAAGGAGCAACATGTTTTTCAGTACGTATACGATGCACGCGGGCGTGTGATTGAAACCAAGGTTCCGGGCAAGGGCTGGAGCTACACGGTATACAACCAGCTTAACCAGCCGGTGCTTGTGCAGGATGCCCTTACACGCAACACCAACCAGTGGCTGTTCATGAAGTACGACCGCGCAGGCCGTGCGGTGATGACGGGATTGTATACCGACAATACAAATACTACCAGAACCTACTTTCAAACCCTGCTCAACAACAAGAACTACGACACCGAACGCTACGTTGAAAAACGCGCCAGCTCCGGTACGCATCAATACTCGAACGATGCTTTCCCGACTGCGAATACCGAAGTGCTGAGCGTGACGTATTACGACACCTACGACTTCGACACCTACGGCACCTACACGGCACAAAGCATCAGCGGGGAAGGCACGCAGGGACAATCCATCGGCAAGGTTACCGGCTCGAAGACGCTGATCCCGGGAACCGCCACGTGGCTGAAAAACTATGTGTACTACGATGGCGATGGCCGGGTGATCCAGGTGCGCAGCAACAACCAGCTCAATACCACGCCCGACAACCTGAGCACCACCGTATATGATTTTGAAAAGGTGCTGCAAACCAAAACGTATCATAATGCCGGCACCCCTGGCAACACTACCGTTGTAAACAAGTTCGATTATTACCGGCAGGGCCGCCTCAAGCATGTGAAGCAGCAGAACAATGCGGGTGCCGAGCAGTTGGTGGTGAAGTACGAATACAACGCGCTGGGCCAGGTGGTAGACAAGAAGCTGCACCGGAAGAGTGACGGAAATTTTTTACAAAGCGTAGACTACCGCTATACGATCAACGGGCAGCTTGCCTCTATTAACAATGCCACGCTGGATGCGAGCGGCACGGCTAACGATGACACGAACGACTACTTCGGCATGGAGCTGCTTTATAACACGGCTGAGTCCGGACTTACCACCGCACAACGGTATGACGGCATGGTTTCGGCCCTGAAGTGGAAGAGCCCAGGCGCGGGCAGCGGCAGCACCGGGCAGAAAAGCTACGCGTATGCATACGATAAATCGGGCAAACTCGAGACCGCAGCATACGCGGTTAAAGGAGCAAGCACCTGGAACCAGGAAACGGGCGCACAGGATGAGGCGATGAGCTACGACCGAAACGGGAACATCAAATCGCTCACGCGCAAGCAGCGCAAGCACCAGCTTGCCGGCATAACTGCGTCATACACGAGTGAAACGATTGACAACTTAACCTATGCCTATAAAACTGCCGACAAAAACAGCCTGGAGAAAATAACCGATGCTGCGGGAGCAGCCGCCAGTGCCGGATTTAATAACGGAACCAGCAGCACGAATAACGACTACGCCTACGATATTAACGGCAACCTGCTCTCCGATAAGAACAAAGGCATCGACAGCATCAAGTACAACTTCCTGGGCAAGCCGGTACGGATGAAGTTCAGTGATGGAAAAGTTATTGCCTACGTGTATGATGCGGGCGGCAACAAGCTCACGCAGAAGCTGTATAATGGAGCTGCCCTGCAAACGACAACGCACTACGTAAACGGGTTTGTGTATGAAGCGGTAACTACGGGTTCGCCAGCCTTAAGCTTCTTCGGCTCACCGGAAGGACGAATAGTAAAGAACGGAAGCAACCTGGAGTATGAATATTCCATTGCTGACCACCAGGGGAATACACGGGTGGTATTTAGCGGAGCTGCACAGTCGGCTCACACCACTACCGTAAATTTTGAGAGTGCTTCCGACACTGTGATGAACTATACCCGCACCAATTTTGAGCTGATGGACCATACTGACTTCAGCGGCTCAACCTATACCTATTCGCAGAAGCTGACAGGCGGTGTAAACTCACAGGTGGGCGTAGCCAAGACCTTGAAAGTATACCCCGGTGACAAAGTTAAAATTGACGCCTACGCTAAATATTATAACCCTACCTCCACATCCAGTAACATTACCGGCTTTGCGCTGGCATTAACAGGAGCGTTTGGTGTAACCTCCGGTTCAACGGGGGAAGCATTGAAAGCTTACAATACACTCAATAGCTATGGGGGCATTATTGCGGCCGGAGGCAGCGGGGGCAGCAGCAGCCATCCAAAACTGTTTGTAAACATTTTGTTGTTTGATAAAGATTACAACTTCCTCGATGCTGCCTGGGAACAGATCGATGGCGGGGAACAGGTAGGGGCGACACCCAAGACTGCGCATGATCTGATGAGCAAGGAGGTTACGGTGAAAGAAGCCGGCTATGCGTATGTATTCATCAGTAATGAAAGCCCAACGTTAGTGGAGTTTTATGTCGATGATGTGACGATTACGCATACACCGACCAATGTAATTCAATATAATGAGTACTACCCATTTGGATTAAGCAGCAATACATCATGGACACGCGAGAATACAAAAGACAACAACTACTTATACAACTCAGCAAACGAACTGAACAAAACCAGCGGCTGGTATGAGATGTTCTATCGTGGTTATGATCCTGCTATAGGAAGAATGCTGCAGGTTGACCCCTATGCTCCGATGTATGCATCATCTACGACTTATAATTATGCTCTTAACAATCCGGTGATGATGAATGATCCGAATGGAGGGCAGGCCGATATAGTTGATCGGGCTCTTAGAAGCCTGAATCGAACAAGCTCTTATATGGCTTCGGTATACAGCAATTATGGTTCCGAGTGGGCTAATTCAACAAGTTCGTACTTTTTTGAGCCGATCTATTATAATGCAGAAGATTACACAAGAGGTGGTAGCATTTTTACACAGACTTCAGCAGAAAGAGCAGCCGCACAAGCCGCAGAATCATATCCTGGCAGTGACTCATTTTGGTATGAAGTTGATGGCGCCTGGTATGGTGTTATCGTTAATTATGATGCTAATGGAGAAGTACAAATTATTTCAGCGGGTGCTACGGAAGGAAACGGGGGTGCTTTGATTGGTGGTACTGCGACTATTTATGATCAAGAGACGCAGGGAGGAGAAAGATCAGACCCAAATAGTCTTGACAGATTTTTTGATATTGCAGGAAGGGCAGATGTGGTAGCGAGTTCCATATTAACTTCATTTAGTAAAGGTTTTGAAACTACATCGGAACAAATAGCAAGGTCTAAATACTGGACACAAGCCACTAAAAGTACTACATCAACTTTTGCTAAAAACTTAAAGTTTGCCGGTTATGCTGGGATTGTTGCAAGTACATTTATAAGTGGGTATGAACTCTATTTGAATGGTGGTACTTGGGGCGGTTGGGCGAGATTCGGAGTAGGTTTGGGTATTACTGCGACAGGGTTTATACCATATGCTGGAGTGCCGATAGCAATTGGGCTGGGTACTTACGAAGCGGGTGGTGGACTTGATGGATTTTACAAAGATATGGATTCATACCAGTCAATACATCGGCTCTTTACGGGTGGAAAATAAAGGAAGACATATATGAAAAAGATTCATAGTTTCATTTTCTATAGTTTATATAATTATTTTATAAAAATTGGAAGAAAGGACATCCCTGAACGGAAAGCTGTAGTAATTTTAAGCCTATGGGAATCTCTTTATTTATTAATTCCTTTTGGTCTAGTAAGATACTTTACAAGTATAGATTTAAGATTTCCAACTCCTGTTGTTGGAGGCTTGTGCCTCCTGATATGTATTATAAATTTTTATTACTGGGTCTATACAAAAAGGTGCTTAAGGATTTATAGAGACTTAAAAAAGGATATTGAATTTAATAGAAAGTATGGAGTCATTATTCCATCTATATTTTTTCTCATACCGATTTTGACTCCAATAGTATTTGCGTTTACAATATGGAGTTAATCAACAAACGCAGGGAGGAGTACAGGATCCCTATGGATGGGATGATCTATTTAGTAACGCGAAAACTGGCGCATCAATCGTTCGCGGTTTGGCTAGTGCAAGAAGAATAATGGAAAATGAATACATCGCACAAGCAACTATTAATAATGGTTTAAGAGGATTGAAAGTTGCTGTACCTAATTCTTTGAGAACAATTTCTACGGTGTCCAAGGTGGCTGGGGGTTTTAGCATATTGGCTTCTTGGGGAATTGCTGGCTATCAGGTTAGGAATGGAACTGATAATACATCTACTTGGGTAAATGCAGGTGCTAACACTCTTTTAATGGGCGCTATTATATTGGGTGGTCCCGTAACTGTAGGTATTGCAACTGTTGGATTAATAGGTTATGGCGTTGTAAGCTCCCCTGGAGTTCGGCCATTTGAAAGTTGAATACAAATGTTCATTGACGTCCTCCCATTTTTAGGACCAGGCAATAGTTGAAATTCGGGACCAGGTGTTAATGTACCGTATGTAGAGGGTGGACTACAAAATACTTATCAAGCGATGAAAGTGAAGTCCAATATAATTATGAGTTTTCACACTATGAAAATGCACTACTGTTTTTTGGCTGTACTAGGTTAACGTATATCTTGTTGGTAATGGCCAGAACCAAGGAGTGCTATCCCCCCTGAGACCCTTGGTGTATCACTTGAAAACGCTGTTCGCATGAACTTAAGCTATCGGGTTGGCACGGTCGTAGGCTACACTAATGGTAAGGTTGGAGGGTTCAATATGTTTCATGCCGGTCGCTCTGGAGCAAAAGAGGCGTACGTGGATCTTGCAAGTGGTCTTGCAGGCTATGAATTGAAAGATATTTTCCAATGGGATACTCCTGATGCACCTTCAACCTCGGGAAGCAATAATTCGGCAACGATCTCGCAAGTCGGTCTTCATTTGATCATTGGCTGATAAAACAATTCGGACAGCGGGTCCGGTATTAACTCCTGTGAAACAGCTGTCAGATTCATTATCATTAAAGAAAGTCAACGTCAAGATTGTTATTATATTTTTAACCCCATTCCCCTTAATCTCATCTTTGCATAATCTGTGGAAAAGAAGTCGAACATTACGTTACCACATCTAGGACAAATGTCAAGGTCTTCAAAAGCCAATAGCTGGTCTGGAATATTCTTCTTTTCTCTTTCCCGTCTGTCCCAACTGATGCCAAGTTTCGTGGTAAAGTAGTCAGAACAAGTTGGTTGTTCTTCTGGATTGACATTCAGAATGACGCCCAAATTATTACCTTTTAAATGTCTTGGGCATTCGATGTTGTCAAAGTTTAGCCCAAGTCCAAACGCTTCCCTAATCATCCACCAAAGACTAAAGCTAGACAAGCCCAAAGAATTGCCTTTGTTCCCGCCTACGTCACTGTGAAAACCGGGAAACCAGTGCTGACCAAAACTTAGCTGTTCGCCCTTTTCGAATAAAATTGGCCGAAATGAGTATCGTCTTTCATCTATTGATACAGCGTGTCTGAAATTCAGAATACCTTTTTCAAGCGTTGGTGAATTGAGATGTGAGCTTTGATCTCGCAGCAAGTAAAAATTGTTCCCTGGAACGCAATCAAATAATCCAAGAAGATGAACTTCCTGCTTAACTGTCTCGCAAGGCTTTTGACAGTTGAGTAAATATTCTCTGAAACCGTCTTCTATTCTTCCTTGATACGCACTTGTTCCATATCTAACAATCATCGATGCGAGGTGTCTGGCCGCAAATGCGCCCCTACTAAACCCAAAAATATAGATTGTATCTCCTTTTATATAATTATTTGATATATCCTCCCAAGCTTTTCGAGCAGCACTAAAAACACCCTTGCCAAGTGCCCCCCATAATGTTCTATTTATTGAACCAACGTTTTCTCCAACTCCTACATAATAGAACTTGAGTTGGTCCTCCTTTGAAATCGAAAGTTTAATTGCGTTAATATTTGTTTCGGTAGTGCCTTCTATGTTACTATTCCATGTTCCGTCAAGTAAGGCGACTATTTTTTTTGGCATATTTTAGACGTTTAGGGTCTGTTTAAATTGATATACAACAATCGGACATAAGAAGCACTAGTAATTGGAAGTGCGTACTTGTCCCACAACAAATAGCGTATGCCGAAGAGCTAAACTACAATTTACATTGATCCATGTCGCTGGTGTGCACTTTGCTGGGCCAATATATTATTTTAACAGGTTCGTGATTCGATTTGTTTCAATGGCATCTACTTTGTTTGATGTTAATAAACTATTTATATAAATATTATCAATTTCAGCGCTGAAGGTTTTTTCTACTTTGCTGACGAAACCGATGCTTATTGATGCTGCAATGTCCGTAATTTGCGTGTCACCTAACGATTTAAATTTTGCTTTTATATCTGCTTTTAAACTCTCCTCAGTCAATCTTGATTTATTAATTTTTCCATCCAGCTTAAATACAACTAGTCCTGTAGTAGCTGCCCGAACACTCCCGGGTGCAGCATAATCTTTTAGGCCAATGGAAAAGTCGTCCGTTCCAATCATATTTTTTGATAATCCATTCAAAGTATTTTTTAACCTGGTCATATAGTTATCCTCAAACTCAACGACCATCATTGTCCCTGAATACTCCGTTTGGGAATTGACAGTATTGCTTAAATAGTTCACTAAAGATGCGCTTGCGTCTATATTATTTGCTTTTAGGTTTGCTTTAATGTCAGCAGTTATGGTGGCTGATAGTTTCTTGGTTGCGTCTTGCTTTAGTTTGAAAGGAGCTTTGGCAATTGTAAATCTGCCTTTTTGAATTGTTTTTCCAATCTCAATAAACTCATTCTTAAACAATAGGGCCTTTCGCTGCTTGAACCCTGTAGCAATGTCCCAGTTGGTACAGAAGCTCAGGAAATCACTTCTGTCCTTTACTGCGGTATCAGACTTTAAGTTGGGAATTACTACTTCTTCGTAATACCTCATATTAATTTCGTCCAACAGTGGGTACTCGCCCTTGTCAACCAGGTTAAATAGGCTATTTGGGTCATCACTAGTAAAGTCATCCCTATAACTGCCGATAGTTTTTAAATAATAGTCTTCGTTCTTTACGAGCACTTCTTTCAGGTTCAATGTCCATTTTTGGGTTGTAAGATTGGTGGTTCCGATTACATCTTTAACTTTTAAAGTTGTGTTGAATATTTTGACATTACCCTGACCGAGAAGCGCGTTAACTGTGAACACAATTGTTAGAAATAGCATTGTAACATTTTTCATTTGAGGGTGGGTTTAGTTTTGGTTAAACTCTATGGTTAGAACATTTAGTCAACGTATGTTTGATGGCTCCTATTGCTGCCACGCGCTCTATGCCTGAGGTCCAGGTATTTCTACCGCACTATTTCTTGGTAAAGGGAATATACGTAAAAAGAAACTTAACTAAAAGGCCACCAGGCTATCGTCATCTTTCCGAACGATCATCGCAAATGCCATGCCCTTTAGCCGATGCCCTTTAATTGATATGGTTGTCCACCTCGCGTTTCGAGATATTCATTCGCTTTGCAATTTACTCGTTGGGGACATTCTCGTAGCGAATGAGCCTGACACCTCCCGCGAAGTGTTTGGTCAACTGTGAAATGCATCTCTCGATGGAAGCATTCGGATCGCCCAGGTTGATAGCGTGCTCGTTGTTATTATAATAGGACATCAATTAGGGATTGCCAGCGGAGTGTTGTCCATTTTCCAGTACAGCGTTTGGCGGTCAATTTCGCACAGCATCCAGAGCTTCAGTTGCCGATGGCCCGCGTCACATGAAATCTCCCGGAAAATAGTCCTGATAAAATCCTTCTCCGAATTGCAAATCTCTATTACTACGCTCTTCAATAAATGCTCTTAGCCCGTTGAACGGACAATCGGCTCTCTGTTCTCCTTGATATTCAACTCGGAATGTTCTTTCAATCATATCCATAAACATTCCACCGTAAACCAGTAAAACGCCTTCACTAATTCCGTAAGATGGAAAAAGTCGAATCCTAACTCTGTCAAATAGGTAATTAAGAGCCCTTGTTAATTCGCGCGTGAGGTCTTGAACTATATTCATTTGAAACACCCATTTGTTGTGGAGCCTATCGTATAACTCTGGGTTCCATTCATCAATGTGGTAAACTTTCCTGTCGAATACCATTGCTCTTCCTCTCCAACCCTGTCAGCATACTTGGATAGAACTATAAGAAGGTTATTTAGAACATCCTTAAAATTTGCCTATTATTTGCTCTAAATCAGGGTATCGCCTTGGCCAGATTCTGGAAATAAGGAACTCAATTAATTTGTGAAGCTGCTCGTATGTTTAAGTATAAAGCCTTGGAGAGTCTTCACACAATAAAAATGAAATCCATCCTTTCCAATTTTTCACCGAGGCCATTTCGATAATTTTGTTGATATAAGACGCATACAGTTCGTCATCTCTCTCCTTTTGCTCGTCTACAGCAAGAAAATGTTTTACCCACGCTTCGTGTAAGCTATTGAATTCACGCAGTATGTCAATTGTAAAATGTGTCCGCTGGTCATCTACTTGCTTGTGATGAACACTAAATAGTAGGATCAGATTGTCATAGGTATCCTTTGTTCATCGGTCATATCGCTCTGGCCCCTTGGCCCGTCAGCCTTTTACCTACGCATTTTGTGTGTCTTTAACGAAATTGTCATATTTCTCAATTTGTAGCCTTTGCAGCTACCTTTCGACTATACCGGTTCCCCTGCTACTAAAATAAATCTACAAAAAAAGCAGGATATAATGATTGTTTAAGAGAAGGTATTGAACCTCTAAAAGCGAAGCATTTTTATGTTTATTGCTTGTGAAGCAAACATAGCGCATCGTAATCCAGTATCGTAAGGGTTAAAACCGGATTATTTGTTTCAAATGGGTTGGTATCATTGAACAGGCTTATGCTATATGTATTGATTTCTTCCGTGTTATCGCGATCCCATAACCCATGATCCATATTAAACTCCCAGTCTCGGCCTTCCCAGTATTCATTCTTTTCAAGCAGATCCCTTTCATGTGCTAATAAGTCATTCTCTCCATCGCTATCCCCGCCATACAGGTTGATCAATTTTTCAATAGCTTCGATCTTCATTTCTGCCGAGCTACCTGCCGATGCCCGGAAGCTAACATTGGTTTCCGATCGAAACGAATGATCCTTATCGACTGTGTACTGTTTTATCAAGACCGAATCGAAAACACCCAACTCTTTCACTCCCAGCGCATAGTGATAATCAACGGACGAAATTTCGGTATCACCTGGCAACGTTACAACTTGCTTGTGATCTTCCTTGCCTATGAAGATTGCATAAATATCAGTTGTTAAGAGGTCGAGTATTGTGCCGTTCTTCCTTACACTTCTGTCAAACTTTATTACACGCTCCCGCGAAATGGAAAGGGAAAATTCGTTGAAGGGAGTTGGTTTATACACGATTCTCAACACTGTCTTGTCTAAGTCCCAGGAAGTCACCAGGCTGTGTTCCTCTGACTTCATTTGTGCACCTGTTAGTAGTTTTAACAATTCGGTGTCCCTAAACGAGGTGCGTTCAGTTAGATAGGGGTAAGAAGACCCGTCTCCCAATTGGCCGATCAGGATGTCGGAAATTCTTAATATTTCGCCAACATCCGTTGTTGTGACTGTAAATACATACTCCGTGCTGTAGTAATACGAAGTAATGAGTATTGTGGTGAATAGATCAAAAACACTTACGTCAGATTTGATCCTTACTCGTTGCTGGGTCCCCGATTGAAAAAAGTGCTCCGGAAACTCCGGAAATTCTGTCAAGCCCGGGTCTGGAACTTCTTCAAAGTCATACTCGGTCAGCTCTATCAGGCTCAGGATATTACTCTTTCCCGATTTAAGGTCAGAAACGAATTCAGTAAAGTCCTTATCGATTCTCTTTACCATAAGCACATTTTTGAAATGAAATTATCCACCATGCGGCTTATTGATGAATATAACCCGGAAGATGAAATTGACGTTGCCCTGCATAATTACATCAATTACATTACCCTTATTGACTATTCTTTAATTCAATTCTATTCTGGACACACTCATTGTACCTGAATATCCAATTTGCGATTACTCGATTGAAGATTGTCAGCTTTGTCTCGGAATCGTTGGGTAGGTCTTTAACTCGCTTCGAAATGATAAAGAAAACCCCAAGCATTTCGTATTCGTTGCATGCTGTCGGAAAAGGTGAACAAACGATCGTAAATTCCGAATCGCCAACTTTATAATCATGCCTAATGAATTGATTGTTATTGAATGCTTTTCTTATGGCCGTCTGAATTTCAAGCTCCTCGCCTGTAAGCGTATTGTCAGTTAATAAGTCTTTCCTTAGAATATCTTGTTTCTCGAGTTTGTCACTTATCGTTATTAATCCAGTGTCCCAGTTTCCATCAATTTTCATTGAACAAAACTCTTTTAAGTATAATCCTGTCGTGAAATTCAGCTGACTTGTATTAAATAGGTAATGCGTGTTAACAATAAGAGGCTCAATTAAATCATAAATCCCCTCCTGAATTCCCTTGTCGCACAGAGTTGTATCGTCACCGGTATTTAATGAACAAGTCTGACCATTAAGTCTCTGCATTGTTAAAACAAATAATTCATTCAAAGTATTCTGTCTTTCAACGTCATACTTGATTGTAGTTAATTCCCTTTCTGACTTTAATTCATCGGCTATTGATCCCGGAAAACTCTTTAAGTACGCAGTTCTTACAATAAGCATCAGGATATAGAGCAGCGAAAGAAAGCTTAAACCATAAATTGCATAATCAACGGTGCTCAAAAAGCCAGACAAAACACCAATAAGAATAACTAGGACCGCCTCAATGACAGTCATAAAAATGGCTGAATTATTAATTGTTTTTGAGAATCTATCCAGATTCTCTATCAATACATCAAATTTCATAATGGTCTTGTTTTTCAAACTTATAAGTGCTTTCATCTATGTCATTTTGGAATTCATAATTCACTGTTTTTTTTCACCGCATGTCTCGACCAGTGAAATCTCCTTTAAGCGTGATAGAATATGTTGATGACCAACAAATGTTATTTTCAACACAGCTTTCCTTCGTAGGTGCAAAACTCCATCAAATAGAATGCTGTCTTCGTTCCGCTAAGTTGTGTAAACAGTTCCTCCATGCATTCGAGGTACGTTTCATACCGGACATTATTCGCGTAAATATATTTTGGAATCACCATTTTCATTTAGTGAATTGCTCCATCGCAAGCAAAGACTAAGATCAACAATTGGCGGTTATTGAGAACTTCACCGTTCCCCGGGGGAGCGAAGGCAGTAGCGAAGATAAATTTAAGCCTGACCCACTCCATCGGTTTATAACTTTAGTTATCGGTTGATTCCCGTCTTCGTAGTATTCAAGTATAATCATTGTGTTTCAAGATACCCGCTCCACACCCAACCTATGGTTCCTTTGTAGTCAACTTTATACCATTTTTCCGTCCTTCCAGAAATTGTCTCGCTGGCACCATTTTCATCAACAATCCCGACTGTCTCGTTGTAGGGAACGGTTAATAAAACCATCCCACTTGAATTTGGTTGGCTTCGCAACTTAAGACCTTTAGTTGCGACTATTTTTGCCGTCTGCCCGTTGTAATCGTATGGTGAAGTTGCCTTCAATGACCTCTCGCCTCTGGATGAATTTGAGCGATTAACAAAATAAAGAATTGCAATTACAATAACAGCAATCCAAAACATGAATTTTATAGTATTCCACCTGTCAATTGCTTTTGCACAGTCTTGGCATACGGAACGAACTCCGTAATATGTCCGTGAACCAGATCCATAAGAACGCCTACTCCACCAACTATTTGTCGAAAAACCAGTGTAGGTTGTCCGTCTATAGTTTGCGTTTGGTGCTCCGCATCTGTAACAGTTTGCCATTGTCTGTTGTTGCCTTTAGAATAATGGACATCGTGTGGCTAAGGTGTCTGCTTGCCAAAATAAAAATGATCAAAAGAGGGCAAATGTTTTATACACTTTGTTATGCATTCGCCCTTCTCTTTCGGTTGTCAGGTTGCTTTATTTATAAATTCTTTCTCATATTTCTTTTCCGCTCTTTCTCTGAAAAGCAAAGTGTCAAAAATTGAGTGATTGATTAAACGCATTACGACTAAGGGAATTAAGAATAAAACCAAGCCTATACTGTTTGAAGCCCAAATTGGTATTGTCAGACATTGCTTGTTTATAAGCCATAAAGAAGAGACAACCATCACAAAAATAAAATAAAGAAATATGTATTTGTAATCTCGTTTGAATTTCATTTTAACATACTTTTTTGCGCCTATTTTCAATTCTTCGATCTCTTCATTTACCATTTTAATAGCACTTTCCGTTGAGCAAGTAGATTGAATATAAAATTTCCCTTCACGAACGTAATTACTAGTTTTTATAGGAAGTTTGTCAATGTAGCCTTCTATTTTCCTGTTTTTTAAATCTTCGGCTAATAGTGTTTTTTGAACTTCTGAAAGATTTATATCAGTATTATTAGTCAGCTGATTTTTAATTTGTCTTTTTATTTGATGTGTTGTTAAGTCCTTTTTCACAACCCATTGAACATATTTGAAATTGGGATTGATAAAAATTACTGGTTCTTCAATATTATTCTCCACACCATACTTAGCAATTGAATTGGCGTCAATTAATTTACCATTTGGTAGCTTGATTTTAAAAATTCCTGCATTGAATTTTTCCTTTACTTTTTCTTCGCCTAATTTCTCTGTTTCATCCATAGAAACTTCCTGCAATTCCATTTCCATTTTTACTGTTTCAAAATCAAATTCAAACGACATACTAGTGATGGATTTAATTATTTTGAGCACTGTTTCGTTATAGTCTATCATGTTCGTGTTATGTCGGTAGTGTGTCTCTTAGGGTGCGGCTATGGGGCGCCGGCCTTACAAATTAAAAATAAACAAAAAAGGCCAATGACTTATAGACTTGTTACCGCCAGTATGGCCATTCACCTTAGTCAGTTTTTGCTTTCTTAGAGTTTGCCTGACTCTTCTCAATGAAGTATTGTTTAAGTTTAGCGGCATTCTCCTCAAAATGTCTATTCATTTCACTCTCTGTCGTAAGGACTTGTTTGACTTTACCTAATTCCTCGTCCGCATACTTTGTCAATAGAATTTCGTTAGCTTTTTCGTCATTAAGTAGTTCTTTAAGAAATCCACGACTTGACACTAAGTCTGGCTTACCTTCTATCAACCGTAATAACTCTGCGTAAGCGTCTTTCCGTTGACCCTTTGTAAATAAGGAGCGGACAATATAAAGTCGCAGAAAATTGCTGTCGCTAGGGTAAGCCTTAATTAGTCGTTTAGCGTTTCTAATGCACTTCGAGTATTCTTTTGCAGAGAAGAGAAATTGAATCATTTGAATTGACACATCTCTGTTCCTCAACTTGGTTTTATAAACCAATTGTTCTAATTGTCCAAATAATTTATACAATTCAAAGAGGTTGTCAGTCATGTAAGCTATACTGGGATTAACTGGATAAAGCTTAACTCCACCAATTTCAGATTCAGCACTGCCGGTATAAGAATAAAACTGTAACTTTTTCAAAATACTTTCTAATAAGAGAATTTCTTCTGGGTTTAGATTCTCACTAAAGTCAAAAAGCCGATCAATTTCCCTGTCAATCTTTTCTGATTTTCCTTTCAAAGAAGGGCCAATCGGTAACTGAATAGCTTTGATTTTATCGTCAAACATGTAGGTTTCATTTAAACATTTGTTTTGCAACCCCAAATTCAGTTCTTCTTTTGTTAAATTTTGACCTTTGATCTTGTGTTGATATGATGATGGAGAATGTCGATTTGTCGACATTATAGTATCAACCAGCGCAAACAAATCCATATAGATGTGATAAATATCTAACTCCAGTTTGGGCCTGATTTTATTTCTTCTTCTTTGTTCCGGCCACACTGAGAACACTAGCCAAAACAGCAGTGCGGACAGCATAGAGAGAATAAAAGGATAAATGAGATCCTTGTTAAGGCTAAAACTTGGATTGTTAGAAGTATTAATTAGATAGCCGATTTTTTCATCTTGCCTCTTTTGACTTTCTGTATTGGAATTCAGTCCATGAACTAGACTGTCCAGTGTAACAGAAACAGTATCATTCATTGACTCGATTTGAGCCTCTAATGAGTCAATCTGGTTTGTAATTAGTTTAATTTCTTTTGACTTCTCATTCCTTTGTCCGATTGCAATGAACGATATCATGGCCAGAAAGAGTATGACAAAAATCTTCATTGAAATGGCTTGTCTATTCGTGATGACAATCGTATGTTAAAGTTGTCGCATTGTTAGCTGCATCGGCCGTAACACCTGGCCATAGTTATTGACTATGTTCCCCTTGTAACTGTGTCCTACTAAAATGCCCATTTTATCGCTGAAAACAGAGAATTGGCGGACTTTTCTTTCCCCGGCTTTTAGACAAAATTATTGGCGGTATACCTACAGCTCGTTAGAAAAGCATTGAATACCATTATCTTACCGAGCGATCCACGCAGGTGTTTAAGTGCCATACTAATGTAATTCTCTATCGCCCGTTTCGAGATATTCATCCGCTTTGCAATCTCCTCATTGGGCACATGCTCGCAGCGGCTGACCCTGACAGCCGCCTGCAAGTATTCGACTAAATGTGAAATGTTTCTCTAAATGGCTGCGTTCAGATCGCTAAGGTTGATAGCCTCATCATTGCTGCACTGCAGGATACCATTGCTTGCGTGAAATAGCTATGTATTTCTTGGGCATCGCTCCCGAACGGAAGTGCAAGAGCGCACTGTTTTCCGGAGCCATACAGGTAGTCAGAGATGAGCGTATCGCCAGCATAAACCACGACTGAGCATACTACATTACCCGTTCAGTTCCTCTTTCACTTCAGCATAAAGCTTGTCGGAATTAATTTCAACCGATTTCTGGGCACGATATTGAAGACCGATATAGTCTATCCAGCTACGGATCGCCAGCGGGTCGTTGTCCATCATCCAGAACAGCGTCTTGCGGTCAACGGGGTCGAGTTTGAATAATTCCGAGGTTGTCTCGTCCATGCTACATTTTGCCGTGTTTCATTCGGCAGCAATAAACTAAATCAAAACAAAAACCTACCCCCGCCATAGGAGTAACTCCTATGAGACAACGCAGTAAATTCAAAATCTTTTTCTGCATGGAAATCATCTGATAAAAATTATTAACACCAGCAAAATCATGCGTGCGGCTCCACTTTTCCGAGACCATATTGGTTGAGCCAGCGTACGTCTTTTCTCCAGCGGCAGTACACTTCGGTGTAATGCACCAGCACAACGTCCGTATCGATCCGTACCTTCATCAACGCTTCCCGCAGAAGCGTTAATTCTTCGGCTTTCTGGATGTAGTAATAAAGATCGATGGTGCCGAGTAAAAATCGGTCGCGCTGTTCAGCAGCCAGGAATTCGGTGAGCGCGGCAACTCGCGCAACAAGCTTCTCGATTCGTGTGGGCAATGACATAAAACCATAAAAAAAGCCCTACTCGTGCTACTGCACACTTTCGGGCTTGTTTACCTAAACTAAACTTTGTCGGTCAGCATTCTCGGGAACAGGAAAGCAACGTTCACCCTTATCATTAACCTAAACAGAGTATGAAGAAAATTCCACGTCTCAGAATCTTTTACATCAACCTCCCTGTTCCATGAGAATGTGCTGAAAAATCATGTATGTTATTCGTTGTTAAATTCTTTTAATCCGTTGTCCAGAAACACCGTAAAATTCTGCGCGTTATAATCCGCGCCCTGCGGAACGGTCAATAGTCTGCCGTCATGGCCGAGCAGTACGTACCACGGCTGCGAATTAGTGTTGAATAAGGCAGCCTGGAAGTCGCTCCATTTATTGCCGATGGTAACTAACTGCTTGCCGTTGTATTCCGAAACTGCTTGCTCGGTCAATGGCAATTCTGTTTTGTCATCCACATAAAGCTGTATAAGTACATAATCATGCTGGAGCCTGTTCAGCACGCGCGGGTCAGCCCATACGGTGGCTTCCATCTTGCGGCAGTTGACACATGCATGACCGGTGAAGTCGATCATTAAAGGTTTGCTCATTTTTTTTGCATACGCAAGACCTTCATCGTAATCAAAGAAGGCGTTCAGGCCATAAGGCGCATGGAAAAGATCACCATATTTTTTCGGAGCATGGCTTACCACTGTTGCCGGTGCTGCGCCTGATGAAAGGGTTCTACTGTACAAGTCAAAGTCCTGCGTGTGCTGTGGCGGCAGAAATGCTGCAATGGCATTGAGCGGAGCGCCCCATAAGCCCGGTATCATGTAAAACGCAAAGGCCAGTGTCAGCATCGCCACGAACAGCCGGGATATGGGCATGTATTCAAGCTTGCTGTCATGCTTCAACGTAAGCTTGCCTAACAGGTAAAGGCCAAGCACACCGAATATGATAATCCATACTACGAGAAACACTTCGCGGTCGAACCAGTTCCAGTGATAGGCAAGATCCACATTCGATAAGAATTTCAGCGCAAGGGCAAGCTCTAAAAAGCCAAGCGTAACTTTAAACGTGTTTAGCCACCCGCCCGACTTGGGCAGTGCGTTGATCCATTTCGGAAACAACGCAAACAGTGTAAAGGGTGTGGCCAAAGCAACGGAAAACCCGAACATGCCTATCGCTGGCGCGAGGTAATTTTTTACGGTCGTGGCTTCGACTAACAGTGTACCCACGATGGGTGCGGTACAGGAAAAGGATACCAGCGCAAGCGTGGCTGCCATAAAGAAGATACCGATCAGGCCACCCCTATCAGACTGCGCATCGGCTTTGTTGACCCATGCACACGGCACGGACAATTCAAACGCGCCCATCATGGATGCTCCAAATACTACCAGCAATGCGAAAAAGAAAAAGTTAAAGATGCCGTTGGTCGATAGGGCGTTTAAAGCATCCGACCCAAAGATGAAGGTGATCAGCAAGCCAAGCCCAACGTAAATCACAACAATCGACAGCCCATACAGCAACGCTGAGCTCACGGCATTGCCTGCCTTACGCGTAAAGAAGCTGATCGTAAAAGGCAACATCGGGAAAATACACGGCATGAACAGGGCGGCAAGTCCGCCCAGCACGCCACCGATAAAGATCCCCCACAGCGATGCTTTTTGCTTTGGTATGGGTATTCTTACGGTTTCACCAGCCGGTACTTCTGCTTGTGCAGAAACCGTATCGCGCTGAACGGCAGCAAAATCTTTATCAACTTTTTCTGCTGCCGCCTGAACACCGAATGAGTCAACCGGAACGGGCTTATCTTTTTGTTGCACCTTCTTTACGGCAGGCTTTTTACCGGCAGGTGGCGGACTATCAACGTGCTGTTCCTGCGTTTTCTTCACCGGCTTTTCAGCAGTTGCTTCCAGGTTGAAGGTGACGGTTTCCGGGGTGAGGCACTCTTCGCGGGTGCAGGCCATGAACTCGACCTTACCTTTGATGGTAGTCGAAGGGCCATGCAGCGTTACTTTCTGGATGAACACTGCGGTGCGCTCGAACCAGACCACGTCCATATCAAACACGGGCTCATACTTCTTTACGGCTATGCTTGTTTCCTTTACCCCGTCCAGGCGGCTGTACTCCCCCGAGGGTGTAAATGTAAAGTTTGTGGGGAACGGGCCGTCTTTGGCGATGAACTGGCTGTAAATGTGCCAGCCAGGATCGATGGTGGCAGTAAATACCAGCAAGGCTTCTGATTCACCTACTGGTGAGGCCGAGAAATTCCATTTTACCGGCTTGCGTATCTGGCAGTAAGCGAGTTGCGCGAGCAGCAACGCAATGGCCATTGCTGAAAATAAAATACTTCTTGCGGGCGTTCTCATCTGTTTATTCCACGCACGGCTTAGTGCCGTGCAGCATCGTTCAGGTATATATCGCACAACTGTCGGTAAACACACATTTACCGACAGCCTCTAACTGCCTGTATAACTTATAGAGTGGTTTGGAAGGGTATCGGGAGGGAGTGCATTCGATTTTTTTGCTAACCGGGAATGATTCGCATTTGTGTGGCCTGCGGTGGGCAGGCGCTATTGGCGTGCCGTGCGTTTTCCGTTTGTTGTTCTTGCTTAAGGGGACCGCGGCACCGAGGCCGCGAAGCATTTTTCGTTCTGCTAAATTTTTCACACCCTTTTGCTAAAGTACCTTTTAAGCAGGGCCTGCAAACGTGGTTTGGCTCCTAAAAAATAATCCCTTCTGCTAAAGAAGATAATCCCTTTCGCGAAAGCGGTGTTCAGAACGTTGTACGATATTTATACTATACAGGGCTGAAAAGAATGCAAACCAGCCCTCATGCGCTGCGCACGCTTTTACCCGTTGCCCATTGGCATTACGCGTTAGCTCCTTTCCGTTTGTTCTATGTTATGCACGACATTGGCAAGCTTCCTGATAAGCCTGCAATGAACCGCTTTGCTTTGCGGCAAAGCAGACTGCCAATAATATGACTCTTCTATCTGTAACAAGGGAAGGCCGCGTTTCAACCCAATCTATTTATTAATTAAAACAATTAACATTATGAAAAAACTAAGAATGATTTTGCCGGCAGCAGCCGTGGTGCTTGCCGCAGCTGGTGCATTAGCCACCAACATTACCAAAGAGGCGCGGTTTGATGACCCTGTCGAAGTTTCCATTGTAGGGGTAAATAACTGTCCTCTAACACATTCTTGCATTCCGGGAGGTGAAGTAGATTGCGCTTTAGGACTGACCAAATTTGCCGTACAAACAGGTGACCCAGCTACCTGCGCTATTCCCCTCAAAGGGACGTATGATGAATAAGCAAGCCAGAAAGATTAAAGGTACTCACGCAGAGTACCTTTATTCCCCTTCATTTGTTACTTAATATAGGATTCGTGCTCAGTGTCCTTCTCCGGCAACTTGATTGCTTAATTCTTAATGCATCTGCACATCATGCCCATCGCTCGATCACCAAAGCTATTCGTAAAGCTGCTGCTGCCAAGAGTAAAGCGTACCGCCAGTGTTTGTGCTCCTTCATCTGAAATTGAAGAAGACCAATAGTTGCCTAATGAGGTTGTTGTTAAGTAGGTACCCAATACTGTTCTCGAACCTCCTAATGTCAATTTCAGTTTTTTAAACCCATCATCGCGGTTCGCTATTTCTTCCTGCAACCATTCGTCCTTGGTAGGAATGCGCCACCCTCTGGGGCATGGGCTATTAATACCGTCAACCCCCTGCCACAAATTATCATTCTTAGGTGTGCGCCAATCGGTGGTGCCGGTGACTAAAATGAAGTATGGGTGACCAGGTGAATCGGAAATTGAAAGCTCCGAACTTGTGCCGTTAACTGATGTATGCCCTCCATTGGTAGCAGCCCTGTTCGTTAGCTGGTGCCCGTCAGCTCCACGTCCCCATTGAAACAGATCACCGTAATTTGCCCAATCATTAAAGGCAGTTGGAGCATTGGGCGCACCCAAATTCCTGTCCAGCCACCTGCGGCCGGTAGAACTTACAATAATGCCGTACGTTACCTCTTGTCCGTTGTACATAGACGTGATAGTGCTCGGCTCCTCGGCCACCGGGCCTGAGAATGCAGATTTAACTTCGGTGCCGACAGTTGCACCGGTTGCTGCTTTGGGAGTCACCCCTACGCGGATAAATTTGAACTCATCGGCAGGCTGTAACGTGTACGTTAACTCAGTAGCATCTTCAATAGCGGTTTCACCCGTACCGGTGCCGTCACTTGCTATGTACCATTGTATAGTAGTACCGCTTTCGGCATCGTTCTCTGCATCACTATAAGTATAGGAAGCTGTAAGGGTCTCAGGCACCTGCACCGTGCCGGCAATGGTAACCCTGGTGGCGGCAGGCGCGGCATTGCCCGTGGCAAATTTAACTGTATTGCCATACCCTGTGCCTACTGAGTTGGTGGCGTATGCACGCACGTAGTATTGTGTGCCGGAGGTGAGGTTTGTTAACTCGCTGGTAAACGATCCGCTGGTAGCCGTTAATGTTGTCTTTTCATCCGCTGTTGTAGGCGTTGCATTGGTGCTACTGTACACCAACCCGCTTGCTGTAATTGCGGCATTGCCATCGGAAGTAATCGAACCGCCACCTAAAGCCGTTGTAGGTGTAATGCCGGTAACGGCTGCTGTGGCGACTTCGGGTAATGCCTTGGGCTTCTCGTCATCATCACCGCAGGCGGTGAACAGCGTGGGCGCAAGCATAAGCAGCATGATACTTGTTAGCAGGAACGGGTGTAGCTTTCTTTTCATGTCGGTAACGTTTATCGGTTAGTAGTTATCAGTTAGCGGGCGCTGTTGCTCTGCGTCTTAGGTACATATCGAACAAGTGCGAGGATACACACACTGCACTCCTGGCACAAGCCGGTGTTTTTCTTTTTTCGGAGCACTGCTGCCCGGTTTCCCTTTTGCTAAATTTTCCGCACCCTTTTGCTAAAGTGCCTTGTGATTACGGGTTGCAAACGGGGATTTGGCCTCAAAAAATAATCCCTCCTGCTAAAGAAAATAATCCCGTTTGCTAAAGCCGCCAACGGCAAATGCGGTTCAACTTTACTTACTCAACGCGCAGGCTATGCGCAATAATGTTCGCTGTTAGTTACCTAAACCCGTTGCTGTGATACGCCAGATTACCTTCATCATCATCTACTGCCTGCTCATTGGTCTGTTTGTATATGCCGCGGTGAGCAAGCTTGCCGAGTACCAGAAATTTGTAGTACAACTGGGGCAGTCGCCTATCACAACCGCCTTTGCAGAATGGTTTGCCTGGCTTGTACCGACTGTGGAGATCATCATTGCACTTATGCTTTCCATCCCGCGATTCAGGCTGGCCGGGCTTTACGCTTCGCTCAGCCTGATGACCATGTTTGCCGCCTACATTGTTTGCCTCCTTACGCTGAGTGTTTACGTGCCCTGCAGTTGCGGTGGAATTCTTCAGAACATGAGTCACGAAAAGCACCTGGTGTTCAACTTCGTCTGTATGCTGGTGGCATTAACGGGCATTGTGCTGTCACATCAGCAAGCGAAATCGCACGAACCTGATCTTTCACAACTCAATCCCATCAGGTCATGAAACTGAAGCATTTCATACAGATCACAGCGTGCATCGTATTCAGCGCGGCCTCTGTACTTGTCTTACATTCGGTGTCGAAAGAAATTACCCACAAGGCCAATCCGTTTATACGGATCTTCCCACCGCACCCGATCAGCCAGGAATACGTACTGGATATTCAATACAACTCATATTATATCGCGGGCGTTACCGGCAGCCATATCTACCTCGGAAACACTACGGCACCGTTGCACCTCCTGCAGCTGACCAGCGACCTGAGCGACTCTGTACATATCACGCTGAAGATAGAGGATATGAAACGTTACAACTTTGGACAGATAACCCTTCGCGTGGACTCGCCATTTTTCTATGTGATGGATGGTGTAATGCCTGGGTTATTTCGTGGCCGGATCGGTGAATGGGTTGCGCAAAAGTTTATGTTCGACAGTGCCTATTTTGTAGCAGCTGAGCCCATCGGCAACGCTTCGTTTGCCCTCAAGACCACACTCAGCGAGAACCAGGAGCATGTGCTTGGCAAGGAATCAGTTTTCGAGCCAAAGCTTTTCCTTTCACCCGGCATGCTTCAAAAGCAGATCGATGGAGTGTTCTGCACGGACGGTCTCCTCCGTTATAACCGTGCACTGCAGCGGGTTATCTACCAGTACTTCTACCGGAACGAATTCATCGTGATGGACACGAATATGAACCTCCTATACCGGGGCCACACCATTGACACATTCAGCCGGGCGCAAATTTCGTCCGCTTTCATCAGGCACGACAGTATTCAGACATTGTCGTCCCCACCGCGAGTAGTGAACCTGGAAAGCTGGACGGCTGAAAAATATCTGTTTGTGAGCTCGAACCTTATGGCAAAGAACGAAGTGGCAGAGCTGTTCAACGAGAACTCCGTGATAGACATCTACGATCTGACGGACGGACATTATGTTTTCAGCTTTTACCTCCATAGCCAGGAAAAGCATAAAGCACGGTCATTTAGTATCGTCAATCAAAAGCTTGTGGGACTTTATAACACGCAAGTCGCGATATACACACTGGCGAATGTGTTTTCATACCTCGCCAGTTTCGAAGGCACCAACTAAGCCGTAAGGACTGCGAAAGAAATTTTATCGATAGAATCAGGATGAACCCGAATACCTGTATAAAATAGTAGGGGAAGTGTTAAACCTTAAATTCAATTTTTATGAAACGAATTATTATTCCTGCATTGGCATTTGTCCTTGCGTCAGTTGCAGCGCTGGCTTCCGTTAACATGAAACGGGCGCCAGTCTGGAGAGCACAGGTCTTGACCACCACCCCATGCGTGGCGATTGATGTAAATTGCGACAATACAAGCGCGAACAACTGCAAAGTGAAAATCAGTGGCCAGGACTATGAAATCTACGCATCACGAAGCGTGGGACTGATGTGTCAGAGCGTGCTGAAACACAGCCAGCCAGGTGGTTTCATCACACCGAACCCCTAAGAAGTGCTTATCGGAAGGGCGCCAGTATTCGAGACGCCCTCCGATACTTACCATTTCTTATAGTCCTTGGTGTTTTCCGTCTGAGATTACCAAGGCTTTAAAGTCCCGGTCAGCCCTTGTGACTATAAAGCCTTGCTTCCTCAGTTCGGTCACCATGTCTTCCCAGTTAACGGTGTTGGCGTTCAACTCGATGTCAATCGTGCCCTCGTAGTCGGTTTCGTTAATAATGGGGACGGTCACATCCTGTAGCACCCAGAACGCCCAGCTGAGCATCTGGTTCACTTTAATATTGGAGCCCTTGAAAGTAACATAGGTGGAAGCAATATCGTACGCACGGCCCTTTGATTTCAGCTTTTTGCGAGCCTCATCCGTCATGGTTACTTTCCAGTATGGCAACTGCCTGTCTTCGACTTTCACGCTGTAGCCAAAATAGTTTTGCAGGTCGTTCTGCATCACGCGCATAATAAACTCCGGGTTAGCTTTTTCAGGCGGAACGATGACGCTGTACCAGAAAAAGTTTTCGCTCGATTCCCAGTCATGTTTAAACTGGCTGACGTCCGCCATTTCAAGTACTGGAAAGCGGTACACGGAATCGTAGAACGGCTGGCCCATAACCCAGATCAGGCTGCCGTGATAGGCCAGGTTGTAAATATCGGCCAAAGGCGCAACGCCCTCCAGCCATCCCTTTCGGGTTGCGCCTTCCGCACAAACGTAAGAAATGCGCATTTCAAAGGATCTGCTCGGTAGCTTGGTGTTGTAGGGAGCCAGTAAAGAACGGAAAAGGATATCATCACCCAGCCCACCATTGCCGTTCAGTAGGTATGGAATTTCGATTGAGTAGGACGCCTGCGCTTTCAACAACCCGGCATACGACACATCGGAAAACAGGAACTCTTTATCTGCCAGGAACGCGTCAATGTTTTCGTCTTTCAAATCAAGCGTTCTCGTGATTGCAACTACCCTACCTTCACGGTTAATCCAAACCAGGTGAGGCGCACCCTGCGGCACAAACCGTTTGTATAGGGTTGAGTCGAACGCATAAGGCAGGGTCAGATTTTGTTTTGCCCTTACTTGGTCGAAGAGAGATTCTATTCCTTCTTCCTGGCGTCCCACTATGATCAGATCAAGCCGATCCTTGTATTTCTGGTAAATCCTGTCATCGTGCGGAAAACTTTCGATACATGTGGTGCAGTACTTATTCCAGAAATCAATGATCACGTGCTTTCCTCGTAGTTCCTGCGAAGAAGCGTTTCGTTTCCGGAACTGGTTTGTATTCGACAGCACGAATTCCGGAACTTCCTTACCGATTTCCGGATATCCGGCTTCGTCTTGGCCGTTAGTTGTCATGCAAACAGCCACACAGAGCAGGCATGAAATGATTATTATTCGTTTCATTCTTTCGTTGGATATGTAGTGTAGATAATATTTTTGGAATAACTCGTTCTACGGGTGCGCCTTTCAATACCCCGGATTTTGGGGCTTAAGGTTTGGGGCCTTGTCCATTTCATCTCTGGGGATAGGGTATAGCACATCGGTATCCTGCCACAATTGTTTAATCGGGCTAAGAATTGTATTGGCGCTTCCTGTACGCTTCAGGTCGAGCCAGCGGTGTCCCCACTCGGTGAAAAGCTCAACCTTGCGTTCTTGCATAACGGCATTGAGCAAAGAATTCCTGTCAGCAGCATCCGTCTCGAGTAATCCTGCTCTCGTCCGGATCGAGTTGATGTCTGCCTGAGCGCCTGCGAAGTCGTGGAGCTCTGTTCGTGCCTCCGCGCGAATGAGGTAGCATTCGGCCAAGCGCAGAACCATTGAATATTCAACAGGTTCGTCTGCGGTGGATTTGATCTTGTATTTGTGCGCGTAATGGAATACGTCATCTTCGGTAGCATACTCGCCTACCCAGCTTACCGCGCGAATGTCATTCGCCTCGAAGCTTTCGACAACATGATCGCTAAGCGCGAACGGTACCTGCGTACCTGGAGCAGTTGTGAGAATAAAAATGTTCCCCTCTAACGTGTTACCACCAAACACCGGGACCAGTTGCCAAATTGCTTCCGGGCTGTTTTTCAGGAACACTTCATCAATCGGTGCCAGCGTATACTCCGAATTGTCGATGACCAGTGTTGCTTCCTGCGCGGCATTGCTCCATTCGCCTTTATACAAATACACACGGGCCAGCAGGGCCGCTGCCGCTGCGCTGTTGGGACGCACGCGTTCTCCGGAGATGTATTGCGCGGCCAGTTCATCTTTCGCGATAATCAAATCCGAAATTATCTGGTCGTTGATGTCGATAGCATCGGCACGCTCGGACACCATATTGTCCTGATAGCCGGTGGACGTAAGTAGCGGAGCACCTCCAAACAGGTTAACGAGGTAAAAGTATGTAAACGCTCGTACAAATCTGGCTTCACCGTCCAACTGGCGCTTGACTTCATCGCGCAATCCGGACGACTTCTCCAGACCGTCAATAACGGCATTAGCCATGTAAATAATTTTATACATCGTTCGCCAAATACTTAAGTTGTAGGGATTCGCAGCTGATAGTTCATTATGCCGAAATTCTCCCACGGAGGTCTCACGCGAATAATCATCCAGTTCATCGGATGAAAGTGCGCTCATCACTGTCACACTGCTGGTGGCACCGCTTGAAAAGGCATCGTGTAACACCATTTGATAGTACATACCAACCACTGCCGAAGTGGCCGTGTCTTCATTGCCGAATACAGCTTCACTTACAACTCTGGAGCCGGGAAGACTGACGTCCAAGAACTGTTCGCACGAAGAGAGCACCATGGTTATGCAACCTGCGGCAATCAACAGCAGGCTGCGCCACAAAAAAATCTTGATGCGCGTTGTATGAACAATGTTATAGTTATTTGCGTGAAAATGTTCTATGTGTTTATTCATGTTGTCGAAGATTAAAATTGAACCTGGGCTCCTAATGTGTAAACCGCTAATGCAGGCAGCGCCATGCCCGGTGATTGCGGATCCAATCCGGGGTAGCGGGAAAATGTGAGTACGTTTTGTGCCTGGAGGAAAAACCTGCATCCTACAAGATGCACGCTTTGCGCTCTCGGGGCAGGCAGGCGATATGACAAAGCCAAAGTTTTCAGCCTGATAAAGGAAGCGTCACCGATATTGACATCGCTCAAACTGCCGTTAAATATATTTTCCCAGTCGGCATACGACTGCGTGAACTTTGCTGTGCGCGAAATATCCCCTTCACGTTGCCACCGGCTCATTACATCAGTGGGTTGGTTGGCGGCAGCAAAACCCGGAGTTGCAAAATTGAGCATATTCAGGGAGGCATCCTGCTTTACAAACTCAAGGAGAAAGTCCAACTCGATCGACTTGAAGAGGATTGTATTTGACAAGCCACCATAATATTGTCTACCCATGTTCCTGACTATTTTTCGGTCTGCCAGTCCCATCACCCCATCGTTGTCGGCATCCACAACCCTATATAATCCGGTTGCCGGATCGACATCGGTGAACTCATAAACCTGATAAATGTTCAGCGGTTTCCCAACGATCAATGATGAGGCGTAAGACGATGTTTCCAGACCTGGGTATGAGACTAACTTGGTACGGGGTATCGTTAAGTTGACTGACGATCTCCAGGAGATCAACGGTTTTTGAATATTGATGCTGCTGACCTGAAATTCCCAGCCCGTGTTTTGAACCGTTGCATCCAGGTTCGCCTGTACCGTTGAGAACCCGGTGATAAGCGGCAGCGGATATCCGACAAGCTGGTTGCCTGACCTGTTTAGGTACCAACTCGCCCCGAAGCGTATCCGGTCTTTTGCAAACCCGAGGTCCAGCGCGGCTTCATGCTTCGTGTTAAGTTCCCACGCATAGCGAGGATTCGCGAGCTGTGTGGGATACAGACCTTTATATCCCTGGTACGTGCCCTCCGTGGGACTGTATGTATCGAAGTACCGATAGTCACCAATCTGGTCGTTCCCCGTTGTGCCCACGCTGGCGCGAAGCTTGCCATAGCTGATCGGACCTAACCGGCCCTTTAGGAATTCCTCGTTCGAGAATATCCATGCTGCGCCAAGCGCGCCAAAGTTCGCGAACCGGTTCTCGCTTCCGAAGCGCGAAGATCCATCGCGCCTGCCGGTCAGGTTCACGAAATACTTCTCTTGCCAGGAGTACCCGATGCGTGCGAACACCGCATTGTACCGGTATGTTGTGCGTTCATCATTCATGATCTGCGTAAGCGCAGCTGCCTGCAAGTTCCCGATCTGGCTTGGGCTTGCGTAGCTGGCGGCAGATATGGCCAGGTTGTCGCGGTAAACCTCCTGCCAGGTTGTTCCTACAAGTATGTCAAGCGCGCCTTCGCCAATCGTCTTTGAGTAGGTAGCCTGTGGTTCGATGATCCAGGAGCGATTGCCTCCGCGTATCACATCGGCAGCATCAAACACATCCTCCCGGATCGATGGCGAGTAGCTGTCTTTAGGAGTTTTCCGGAGCTCATCAAACACAAAATTGGAATAGCCGAGGTTTGCCTTTACGGTGAGGGCGTGCAGCACGCGATAACTTAATACGCTGTTAACAATGAGGCTTTGGCTTGTGTTGTCCTGAACCCTTTGCAGCTCGGCCATCGGATTGTTCCAAGAGTTGTTCTCCCAGTTAAGGCTGCCGTCCGAGGCATAGATGGCTGGTGCAACGGGCGCCAAATGGAGAGCGTGATATACCAAGTCAGCGTTGAAGAATGTGTTCCTGTCTGCCCCGAAACTTATCGAGTTGACAGCTTCAAAGCGTTCGTCAGTAGATCTATGGTTTAGACCTAAGTGGCCAGTAAACTTTTGATATCCAAAGTCACCCGGGAATACGAGCGTCTCCTTATGAAAGGCTCCACCGAACCGGAAATTTGTGTTCCGGGTTCCGCCTGATATGTCTATCTGCCCGTTTGTTATGTTGGCCGTACCGCCAAAGAGCTCGCGCTGCCAGTCGGTGTAGCGGGTCGTGTCCCATTGCAGCAGGTCACCATCGCGCCACGACATGGGCGCGTCCTGATCATTTCGAAGCGCCTCCCTCCGCATTGTCAGATACTGCTGCGTGTTCAGCAAATCCATCCTGGTTGATGCTTTGCCCACCCCGCGATAGAAGTTCAATTCCAGGCCTGTTCTTCCGGATGCGCCTTTTTTTGTCGTGATCAGTACCACCCCGTTCGCACCTCGGGAGCCGTAAATGGCGGTCGCGCTGGCATCCTTTAAAATTTCAATGCTCTCTATATTGTTGGGATTGATGGTATTCAGCGGATCGATGCCTGCATTGCGCGTCAGAAAACCTTCTGACGGCAACGGGCTGGAGTTCACGGGCACTCCATCTATGACATATAATGGTAAATTTCCATTTTCAGTACTCGAGTTTCTAAGACTGTTTTGTCCCCGAATCAGAATCTTCATACCTGTTCCCGGAACTCCGCTTTGTTGGATTATCTCAACTCCGGGCATTCTGCCTTGCAGAGCCTGCATGACATTTGTTACAGGCTGTTTTGCAATTTCTTCTCCGCTGACCCTGGAGATGTTTCCTGTCGTTGTTTTTTCAGTTGTTGTATAATACCCTCCGTTAATTACAACCTCATTCAGTGTCGAAGCATCCTCTTGCATTACAGCATCAATTCCCGTACGCCCGGAAACTGCCGCTTCAACTGTTTTATACCCGATGAATGAGAATACTAAAATATCCGTTTCTTCCCCATTGATTGCATAGCCTCCTTCTGCATCAGATGATGTTCCGTTGGTTGTTCCTTTCACGATGATGTTCACACCCGCCATTGGTGTGCCGTTGGTGTCGGTGATCCTACCAGTGATCATGTAGAATGTAGCGGGCTTTTCCCAGGTTCGTTCGTTGGCTTTCTGATTGTCTATATTCGGTTGAATGTCACTTCCTTTTTTTTTCTGTTCCCGAATGAGTATGACATTACCTGCCCGTTCATACACAATACTTTTACCCTTCAAGGCCAAGTCAAGCGTTTCCTTTACACTGCGCGTGGCTCCTGGTATGGAAACGCTCGTATGCTGCTCGACCAACTCTGGCCGGAAGCCGAACGAAAGCCCCGTTTGCTTTTCGATCTTGCTGAACAACGTAGTCAGGCGTTCATTGTTCATTTCAATGGTGACGGTAATGTCACCAAGCCCCTGGCTGCTGGCCGTACTGGCCATAAGCAACTGCAGGCTGCCTGCCATGAATACGATGTAAAAGAAGCTCGCCCGCATAATCAATCGTACGCTCTGTTGTAAGCGCTGTCGCCTTACAGAACACACTGGTTCCGTAGAAAATAAATTCATAAATTGATACTGTTTTTAATGGTAGCAGATACTGGTTAAAAGCGCTGACCGTCCGCCTCGCACGCGGGCGGTCTTTGTTTTACAGCCTACCGTCAGCCATCGTAAGGGAAATGCTCATCATGCTGCCCGGAGCATGTGTGCACGGCATGTTGTTCGTTCATGGAGGCTCAGAAGTTTAGGTTTTATAGAAATTGAGTAAATGCGTGTATCATCAGCAGCAGGCTTAATTGCACGAGCCGCCTGCGATGATGATTGTATCTCCTTTTATTTTATAATCAGCCTGCATGATGGTGGATACTATCTTTGCCACTTCATTTCTGTCCTCCCCCTTTAAAAAGGATACGCTGATTAGGCACGCGTTCAGCGCCTTGTTCTCTACGATCACGTTTGTATTGAAATGCTTTTCCATTCTCGCAGCCGCTTCCTCCATCGTTACACGGTCGAGGATCAGGAAACTACTCTTCCAGGCAATGGCCTTTTCTGCGTTAACTTCAGTCTTGGCATATTCATGGCTTTTGGTATTGAACGAAAGCTGCTCATCGGGCATCAGTTGCTCGGTCACACGCTTGTTATCGGTTACTTCCACCTTGCCGCGTGCTACCGTTACGGTCACATGATCCTGTCCCGGGTAGGCGTTTATGTTGAATGCAGTGCCAAGAACTTTGGTTGACACCTCGCCCGTATGCACGATAAACGGTCGCTGGGCATCGGGTGTCACATCGAAGTAGGCTTCGCCAGTGAGGAACACTTCGCGCGTTTGCTGCCCATACGTGTCGTCATGCCGTATTTCGCTTCCTTCATTCAGCAATACCGTACTGCCATCTGCCAACTGTACCAGCTGCTTTCCTGAAAGGAGAACGCTGTTGCTGCTCGTCTTTGTGCTGGCCTTTTCCTCTCGCGATGTGAAATACCACAGTCCGGCCATTACGGTAATCAGCAGCACGGCAGCCGCAGAAAGAACCCTGCGCAACATGTGCTTCCCGTGCAGCGGCACAACTTTTTCAGCAGCATCTATGTCACCCAGCACTTGTTCAAATATTCTGTTCTCACGCACCGTATCCGGAGCATGAATTTTTACAAGCGCCTCCCATACCGATTCATCGATGCTGCCTTTAAGATCTGCATCGTATTGCCCCGCATGAATCATCCGGACGAGTTCCCGCTCCTCTTCTTGCGTGGCGGTGTTATCGAGATAGCGCTGAAGCAGGCTGTTGAAAGTCTCGCTCATGGCTGTTGGTTGGTATTGTCATAAATACTGAGCAAATAATATTCTGTTTAAATGATGTCTTTAAAATTTTTGGGTAATTAATTCGCTTCCTGCCTTATTATATTAGTAAGAGTGTTCTGGCAGAGGCGTTGGAGGGTGGGCGAATAAAAAATATTTCCAGCCTGGCCAAAAAGGGGCTGGCAATCGTTTGCAGTCCCGCGTGACGAGGATGTCTTATTAAAATTCCTCTGAGAAAAGGATCGCAAAAAAGACATACACCCCGAGATAGGGCTGTAGCTGTTGCCGGATGAACTTGAGGGAATCGGCCATGTAGGATTTCACGGTAGTACGTGAAATGCCCAGTCGTTCGGCAATTGCTTCGTGGGTCATGCCTTCTTCCTTCGCCATGAAAAATATGCGTTGCTGCTGCGGTGATAACCGGCTGACGGCTGCATTCAGCAACTCTGTGTACTGAGCTTCCAGTAAAACATGATCCGCGCTATCTTCTGAAAAGTCTATGCCTGAAGCATACTCGCCCGCGATTTCCTGTTGCCGCGCCCATTGCTTGAGGTAATGAAAAGTAAGGTTACGCGTCATGGTGACAAGGTAGAGTTGAAGATCGCGCACCTCGCTGAACTGCTGGCGTTTAACCCACAGCGTACTAAAAATTTCCTGCACGATGTCTTCGGCCTGCTGTTCCGATTTCAGGTATTTGAATGCGGCATGAAAGCATGAACTCCAATACCGTTTGTAGACAACGGAAAATGCCTGGCGGCTACCCTGGACTAATTGGGCAAGCGTTTCGATGCTGTTGAAGGAAGGGTCACTCGACATGGAAGAATCCTCCGTGAATGTGTTTCTCTCGCCTGATGGATCAGGCAATAACCAATGACCAAGATACTCAGATTTTCTTTTCGATAAACAATCCTCAAAGAATACCTGAACAAATTCAATTCTTTTCGATGTGGTTCACGATGGACATCAGCACGGTCTTCAGCGATTCTTTTGTGCTGTGTTCAACATTGTAAAAGCGTACGCGAAAGCTTTCATGTGTTATCTTTTCCGAGCGCTTGGTGGTAAAAAAACGGCTCAAAAACCGGATCAGCTCCGCAACGTTCTTGTTTTGGATAATCTTTATTTCGATCAGCACCTTGACCAGGTACGCGAACTGGGCTACCGAAAGCTCAAGCTTGATTCTGAACAGGCGAAACACCGATTCCTCGGAGGCGGAATACGATGCAAAGGCCAGTTGTTGTATGCGGTTCTGATGCTCTACTTCTTCTGCGAGGTAATCATTCAGTTTGCTGCGCAGCGTGCTGCCGTAGTACCTGTACCCGATGCCGGGATTTACCTGTATCTGGTTTATTTTTTTCAAGATGAACGATAAGGTCTCGATTCGCTCGGCATGTGTCTCCACCCGGCTAAGCAGCCCGTTGATGTGAGCGGTATAGTAGTTGAAGAATATGATGGAATTGAAATTCAGGTAGCATAGAACGACCCTGAGATCTTCGCTGGCATCAGCACTGTTGGGTACTTTCCCGATGAACTGGAATAACTCCTTTTGCAGCTTCTTGGCATACATTACGCTGCGGTAGGTGATCTCACTGTGTGGGAGGCGGGCAATAACTTTTTGCAGGGTGTACAACGCGACATCGATCAGTCCGGGCTCAATGTTCTTCTTGAATAGTGCCTGCCGGAGCTTCCGGATGTTTCTTCGAAATTCATTTTCGGCTATAACAATATAGCTTTCCGGTGCCTTTGCGTCCTGGTCGAAGTACTTGGTAAAATGCTGCTCAACAAAGGATAGCAGGCTTTCCAGTGCATTGTAGTAGAGTTGGTAAGGATATTTAAGGCCCACTTCGGGGTTGACGGGTTCTGTTTCGTTGAAACTTAACAGGTGGTCCATGATGCGGATAATAGCCTGCTGGTGGTATTGAATGTACCGTTCAAGGTGACGCTCATCTGAAAAGCTGAACACCTCGTGAATAAAGACACTTTTGATCCGGTGTGCTTCATGTGCGACCCGATGGGCAAGGTCTTCTCCCGGCCTGGCCGCTGCCGCGCCAGGGTCCTGCGATTCCTCCCGGATGAGACGCTCAAGCTCTTCCAGTTCATATTTAACGTGCGGATACATATTATCATTGCGCTGCTCCAGGCAGGAAATACTATTCTCATGTAGCTGTCATCTGTAAGGCCGACTATTTATAAAAGCTGTTACGCTTCCTTCTTGCAAACGATTAAAAATAATACACATGAACCTGGCCGGTATACGGCTGACTTTTCGTACAGTTTTGCAGCGTCAGGCTGTAGGCGTAATACCCGGACGGTACAATGCTGCCAGTTCCATTCAGCCTGCCGTTCCACGTAATGTCGCCCCCTAATATTCCTACCGAGTTGGCGGAGACCGTACCGCTGGCGGCAAACACCTGAACATTGCTTGAATTTTTTATCGTTAAGGTATACCCATACGCATTAATGGGGTTCGTAGTAATACTCGCATCCATTACCACCCAACTGTCATTCGCCCCGTCTCCGTTCGGAGTGAAAATATTCGGTATTAAGACACTGAAATTGCCCGTCAGCACACGGGGAACCGTAACTGTTGTGTGGGTTGTCGCGCTGGTGTTGTTATCGGTGACGGTAACCTTGAAGTCCGCGGTTTGGTTAAGCGAAACCGTTACCGGGTTAATGTTGTCGGAACCGGGGAACGACAGTGCTGGTGATACGATCTGCCACAAGTATGTGTAATTTCCCGAACCACCGACAGGATTTGCTGTGAGCGTCCTAGAACACGAGTTCGCGGCCGTGCCGGTTTGGGAAATGGTGACTGAAAATTGTGCCTGCGCGGATGGAAAGACGAACATCAGGAAAGTAATGAATTTTAGGAATCGTGCTGTCATGGGTTAAAGGGAAGTAATGTTAGCTAATCACGAAGTTTTAATTCAACACCGGTAGTTATGCGAAACAGCTCCGTATTCCGTTTCATAATTTCTTTATTCACCGAATTAAAATAGCGTATGTATGTTGGCTGCAGAAACAGCCCCAGGCGTGAGGCTACTTGCTGGCGAAACGTCAGACCCAGCAGCCAACTGGTCAACCTGGGTTTGTGTGACTTTATGAAGAACCTCGAGTTGCCCTCGGGATGATTCAAATAAGAAGTTCTTTCACGCTGGCCCGTTTGCCAGGATGCTGCTAGCCCCGCCACAACCGTAATGGACAGCTGATTGAATGAAAAGACCCGGTATCCAGCAGTAACGGGTATCTCGACATAAGAAATGCTGACATCGGTCTGGTCAGGAATGGGGATGGGATCATTGGCAATGATCTGATAATGATAGCGGAACGAGTAACTTTTCGTTGTATACGAAACTCCTAAAGACGCGAGAAGCTTTGGCCGGAGCACGGCAATTATGTTTGCTTGTATGCCGCGATTCCAGTCTGATTTATAATTTTGAAAACTAAGCTCCGGCTCAGCGAAATGAAACACGTTTTGGTCGCGCGAGTACCCGATATTCACAGCGCTTAGAAAGGCCTTCCTCGTTCGTTTGCCTTTATTCACGGCATCCACGGTCCCTTGATTTACATCGCGCGTACGTGCAGTATCCAGAGCGACCCTCTGGTCAACATTGATTGTTCCGCTCACTTCGTGCTGATGAGTTGTATCATGCGAATCATTGATCGATTCAACTGGTGTCATCCGGCCGATACTGTCTTCAAATGCTTCCCGGGCTTGCCGCTTGTAAGGCCTTTCGGGAGTTGGAGACTTCTGATCTTGCGGCTTGCCCGTCACCGGACTAAATCCCAGAACGATCGATCCGTTGATAATTCTGTAGCTCAAATCGGCCGCGGATAATACCAGCCGAAGAAATTCGGCAAGCGGCTGGCCTTTAACGCTCACACTAATGGATCGGCCGAGCGGAAGCGTACTGGCATAAGAGAAAGGGATATCATACTCGCGTTGCATCATTTTAATGACTGATCCAAGCGCAGTGTCCTTACATTCGAGTACCACAATTTCCTCTAGCCGGGAGAGCTGTGCCTGGCTTGCCGTGCAATACAGAATCATCATCATGCCGATAGACATTTTCATAGTCACTGATTAGATGCATCCCTTGCCGGTGAGTTCATACTTATTCCTGCCCGCTTCCCTGTATTGAACTTTCATGCTGAACGAAAGTGTTTCCAGGATTTCTTCCACGTCCGGTGCTTTAAACTCACCGGTAAAACGGCACGCCAGCAGATCCTTGGATTTCAACCTTACTTCAACTCCGTATTCCTTTGCAATGAATTGGAGTATTACATCCAGAGGTGCCTCGTCAAATCGAATCACGCCCGTGTACCATGAATTAAAATTCGGATCCCGGTTTATACCCTTTATGAATTTCTTATGGTCCGGTGAAAGTTCAACCTTCTCCCCTGCCGTGAGTTGAATGACATTGCCATCGGACGTGACCTCGACCGCTCCGGTGATGACAAATACTTCCGTTTTGTCTTTCGGATATGCTCTGACCACGAATGATGTTCCTACGACTTTGATCAACGCACGATTGGCCATTACAAACAACGGTCGGTGAGGATTTTTTGCTGCTGAAAAAAAAGCCTCTCCTTCAAGATGTATGTTACGGCTGTCGGTCATCCCCCTATACGATAGCGAAGATGCTTTGTTCAGAAATACAATGCTGCTGTCCTCCAGCATAACCCGGCACTTGTTATTGTCAAGGTTAGCGGCCTCCATGGCCTGATCCTGATACGGATGTCGCACAGTGTAAAGCGCAAAGACCGTGACCGTTGCGACTACAAACAGCAATGCAAGCATAAGTAGGCGTTTGCTTCGCCTTTTCAGCCGCTGGATCGTGCCGTCCTTCTGTGTGAGGATATTCGTGGTAGTCTCAAAACGTGTGGCTTCTTCCCTGGCTTCGTTCAAAAGTTCGGGCTGACCGTCACTATCATCTGAAAGATCCCAGATCATTTTCATCGTATCAAATTCCTGCTGGTTTGCGGGACTCTCCGAAACCCAGTCATTAAATTCCGTACGTTCCTGCTCAGTGGCTACACCGCTTATGACCTTATGAATTAGAATAGAATAGTCCTTCATCGTCTTTTCGCCATTTTATACCGTACACTTAATACGAACAAGTCGGAGGCTACCCTATGCTCCAAGAAAAATATTCGTTACAGTCCTGCAGAAATGTGCCCGAAACGGGCAAAAGAGCCTACTATGATTAGTATCCCAAATACCGTTTCAGATTCTTTAAGGCGCTGGAAATGGATTGTTGAACCGCTTTTTCTGAAATTCCCTTAACCAGGGCAATCTGTTTATAGGTGAGCCCGTATTTCCGGTTCAGCACGTAATAGACTCGTTGGGCTTTCGGAAGCCTGGCAATTGCCTGGTCAATATTCAGGCTAAGTTCATTCGTCTCAACAATAGCATCTGGCCGATGTTCATCCTGAGATTCCCGCAAATGGATCTTATCCTGCATGATGGCGTCACCCCTGGTGTTCCTCCGAACGAAATCAATTGATGCATTCTTGACAGAGCGCACCAAATAGTGTTCAAAAGAAGTGTGTGTTGTATGCTTCAGGATATCGCGCTTCAGCCAAAAGTTTATGAATACATCCTGTATAACATCCTTTGAAACTTCTGTGTCATTTGTTATCCCAACCGCGATTTTATGAAGCTTGCTATAATAGTTTTCGTACGCAACCTTTAGTGCCTTTTCGTCATTGCCGGAGAGCAAAAGTCTTTTTATAAGGTCGGGTGCTGATACGGCCATCTTATAGGTATCGGTGAAGCCAACAACGTGTATCAGAAAAATAACCTTAGAAAGTAGTACTCCTTTTAAAGGCCAAAAGGTAACTGTCAACCTGCTATTGCGCTGTGTTATAAAATTAAAAATATAGCGCATTTTTCCTACTGCATTTTGTCCAAATACCCTACGCCAAAAACTTTTCCAACTTATTCACAAAAGGTTTAAACGAATAAAAAAGGGGCGGGTGCCCCTTTGCTATTACTACTTCGCTATCGCCAATCCTTTCTTCAACAGGCGTATCCTTTCCTTCGCGCGGGTTTCCCGCTTTTCTTGCACTTCTGCCTGCTCCTTTTCGAAGGCCGCTATATCGATGTCACGATAACCTTCTGCGATCTTGCGAATGATAAGCCCATAACACGATTCCGGATAGTTACCACCGTATTGATCAAGCATCACCTTTCTAAGCATGAAGGCTTTATGTTCAGGTGTCATCTTCTTTAAAATGCGATAAAGATCTTCAGGCGTTTCCTTCTTCCACCCGATGAATTTTCTCAGTTCCCTTCTAACGTTATAGCCGGCTTTGTCAAAAATGATAAACCATAACAATACCTCTTCATCCGGCATTAGCTTTTTGCCGTGGCCTTCCTTTTGCGTAGGATGGTCTTTCAGGCCTTCCAGGATCTTTCCATAAACCTTTTCACGGTCAAGCTCCTTCCCTCTCGCCATCCGCTGCTGAATTTTCCCAATAAGCACCTTTCCATCTTCCGTTTCATTCGCGGACGCAGCCGCGACATCCTTTTTCAGGTATACCGAAACCATGTGCCCGGCTTTGTCCCCGGAAATCCAAATGCCCTTTACTTTTCTTCCTCCATGATTATGCTCATTAAAATCATCGTATTCCTTCAACGGCTTGATGTTATGTTCAATAAGCATCTGGCTTATCTCTTCCACAGGCGCGTGGTAGCTCACAAGAAACACAATGTCAGGGTTCGTTTCTATTACCTCCCTCGTCCGGTTTACCAGGAATCGCTGGCACTTGATGAAAAAACAATTCCTGTCAAAGCATTTATCCTTTTCCTTGATCTCTGCAAACAGTAACGGTGATGCTCCTGACCTTTTTGCACAGGCACTACAGGCCCCCGCTTTCTTGTATAAACCAGTATCATTTTTATCAAACGGTGCTGCTAACAAGCTGTTGACGATGTTGCGTTCAATAAATCGGTCCAGTTCACTGACGGTTCCATACCCATCCTGATTATCCACGATTCTTTTGATGACTTCCCGCTGGTCTTGCGGTGTTAGCCTTGCCAGAAGCAGCGCATGGCCGAGATGCATGTTATCTGCGTAAAAGTCCTTCTTAGCTTCCTTCACCAAATCGTTTAGCTTGAGGCGTTGCAAGATGTACGTTTCAGACTTGCCGAACTTCAATGCAAGTTCTGCTGTAGTCATGCTCTTATCATTCTCTAAAATGATCTTGTATCCCTTTGCCTCGTTGAGGGCATGAACATCCTCACGCTGCACATTCTCAGTTATCTGAAGTACAAGGGCTACCTCATGGCTGACATCCCTAACATACGCGGGTACGTCATTCTTCCCTGCCAGTAAACTTGCCCTGTAACGTCTTTCGCCACAGATCAGAATGTATCCTCCAGGAACTTGAGGATTCGGTCGTACCAGTACCGGTTGTATCACCCCATACTGCACGATTGAGCTTGAAAGCTCCTCCAACGCTTCTTTCGTGAGTTCACGGGGCCTTCTGAACAGTTCGTTCGTTGTACTGACCGTGATTGCATCCAGGCTGATGTTCGATGATGTTTGATTTTCCATAACATTTTTGTTTGAGTTGAACATTATTTTTAATGCCCAACCCAACCGGGCTTTTGCGCGACAGCACTCCAATAAAACCATGAAAAACCGTGCGAAAAGACAAAAGGAACTTACGGAATAAATGGGGGGACCCTTTAGGGGGGAAGCCGTTTATGCCGGACACTTTTGGCGGCAGTCGCGGAACAAGCCCGAACTTTGCTTTTAAAAATGATGAGAGAGAATATATCCTTATTAGCAACGAGCAGCTAGCACAATTTGCATTGCAGCTTGTTTGGACTGTCGGTGTTAACAAAAAACTAAAAGTCCGATAAGGTGTTGCGACCATATCAGACCTTTCATCAAACAAACTTGCCTTCCGCTTACTCTTACTTCGCCATAACGATGTCAATTATCTTTAGCAATGACAAATTCAAATCGCAAAAAGGGTCAAATGACTCATCCAAAACCTTTCTGCACTATTCGTTCGTTCTGCAATTCGTTGTCTAATGCATTAGTTGAAAGCGGTTAACGCTTATATTAGCCCCTTCGAAAGTATTATTTAAATAATCTCAAAAATTAACGTTGAAATCATCGTGAGAGCAATCGGTCAGTCAACCTAATATCTACAAAGTCAAGGCAAAAAATCGTCACTTCTTCACAGAGTATTTTAAGTGCTGGCAAATCTTGCTCTTTAAAATCCACCCCTAGGTAGATTGCATCGAGACTGTTTCGGATTGTGCAATACTCCATTTCCATTTTGTCGCTGAAATAAACAAATCTCATCTCATGCTCAGACTCCCATTCCTCATTTTTTGTAAAAAATAAATAGTCCAAGTGCTCCTTCCTAAAATCGTTTCTGACATAATTGGCTAGGCCGATCTGTCGGATCTTGTCATGGTCAATCTCGCGATGATAAAGCGGCTTTTTAACATCAAGAGGAATGTAAGTAACCTGCTTGAAAAACCCAGCCTCAAGCTTATCAGCATTCTCCTGCAGGAATTTATCATGATCAAGTGCTATGCAAACGCCTTCATGGTTGCCGCCATACAACGCCCATAGTCGAGATAGCTCAAAGCCGAAGTAATATCCCTGATCTGCTGACAAGCAAAGAACTTTACAATCCCGCCTTATCTCGTTGCTGATTTCCAAATTTCGATCGGCCATATTCGCCAGATCACTCGCATTTATGTTTAAACCCGCAAATACAAAACTCCTATTCTCACGAGGATCGTTGGTTCTACCGATTGGGTTTAGCAAAAGCTGTCTCTCCGGAAGAATCAATTCAACCGCTGTAGATAGCTTGCAATAGTGGTAAAGTCTCTTTGACGCCATGTTCCGTAGCAAATATGTGTCAATTTTAAAATTCGCCCCTTGCTAATGTGTTTTAAATTAGGCAACAGCCTTTAAAAAACGGAACTTTTGCACGAACTGTGCTCACTATGGCTATTTCAGATAAAACAAGAAAGATTCTTTGGGGCCTTTCCGGCAACCGTTGTGGTTTCTGTCAACAGCGTTTAGTTATTGACCAGACAGATACCGATCCCGAATCGGTAGTTGGCGATGAAGCACACCTGGTCAGCAAATCTCCAGATGGCCCACGTGGACATGTTCAACTCGCTTGTGATCATGACGCCTACGAAAATCTGATCTTGTTGTGCAAGACCCACCACAAAATGGTAGACGATCAGCCTGAAACATATACGTTCGAGTTTTTGATCTTTCTCAAATGTTTGCATGAGGTTTGGGTCGACCAACAGTTGAGTACCTCGCAGCCTAAAACTACAGGCAATTACCTCGCTCGCATTAGGTATGGAAAAGACCTTACATTTCTTTTTCAGGGCAGTCTAAGCTTTTTCGCACATGCGTGATCCCATCGACACACCAGAAGCAAAAGAAGCAATAACAATTTTATTGGAATCAGTTTTGGACTACATGGACCTGTGGGACGAGTTTGGCATTGGCGAACAGATGAATGCCGAAAGGCATTTTGACATGTGGATTGCAAATATTGAACGACTTGGCTATTGGTTATTTGCGGTTGACGATCCCGAGCCAAAAGACGAACGCGGAAATAAATTGGAAAACTGGAAAAGTTTTATTGTGGCCATAAAAAAGAATACAAGCCCTGAAATCACTAAACAGCCAGTAAAAGAATAGATCGTTTGTAATAGACTGCTAGAGACTACTCCGCCTTATTGGCAGCGCGTACCACCCTCATTGTAGTAAGCGATGAAGCATGATGGTAATACAGTATTCTCGAACATAGGTGATTGCTCGTCATAATATCCGATGAAGCCTTTGCTGATCTAGCAACTTCCCAAAACACTGGACTATTTTGGACGTCATGACGAGCACGTATTACCACAATCAGGAAATGAGATCTTGGCGAAAATGAATTCAAGCTAAAATTAAAGGCTACAGCTGGATCGTTGCCGCATTTGCCAATCGCTGTTTAATCTTGTTCATCGAAACAATGTTATCGAAGATCGAAGTATGCTGATCTTCTTCAAACTGGCCGTAATAGTTATCGGCCGTGACAATGCTGGTATGGCCCAGAATGTCCTTCGCGAATTCACGGTCGACTTTATTCTTCTTTAGAATATTAGCCAACGCGTGGCGGGCTTTTCCAATCGAAATGTTCTTTTCAATGCCATGCTTTTTTAATAACACTTTGAGAGATGTTGACGCAGCCTGATTGAAGCGGTTTCTTGCTTCGTACATTTCTTCCATCGTCATCGTATCGTTGAAGCATTTAAAAATATAGCTATCAGGATGAGGTGGATTGCCCACCTCGGAGATTAATTTCTTTAACTCCTCGGATAAGTAGATCTTAATTGGCTTGCGGTTCGTCTTAGTCGCATTCTTAATTTTCTCACGATAGAAAATGATGAAGTCGCCCTGTATATCACGAAACTTAAATCGAAGGAAGTCCGCAGCATTTGCGCCATTACAGTGAAAGGAAATAAAATATGCATGGTGTGCATCCCGCTCACGCTCGGTATCAAATGTTTTGGCATCCGATAATACGGCCATCTCACGTTCATCCAGATAGACCTTTACTTTCTGATCATTTGGAATCACGTAAGCGTCCTCGAATTCAGATATTCGACCCGATTCCCGCTTGAACGGATACCATTCCTTTGGAAGAATTCTTTTGCTGATCCCCTCGTTGAACAAAATACGGATATGTCTCATATTGATGCCCGCCCCGTTTCTTGATTGCTTCTTGGATTTAGTGACCATATACGTTTCATAAGCGCGGCAGAAGGCAGGCGTTATGGAACGCATGGGTATATCATCTTTTTTCTTTTCGGCTTTTATGCCCTTATTGACAAACTTTAAAATGGATGCGGCAGAATCCCGGATCTTGACCGACATAGGTAACTGTCCATTTTTCTCATACTTGGCTCTTAGCAGATTGTGCATTGCCATAAGGGACGTTTTATCAGAAACTACGGTAAAAGATTTCTTATCCTCAAACCAGTCTTTGAATTCGCTGAAACTGAAATAGGGCATCATGCCGTCAATAATTGCATTGGCTCTTTTTACTTCAACATCAATTTTATTCCAGGTGTCCTTATAGGGCTCCTTCATTTGATGCTTTAATAGTTTCTGGTACTCAGTTTTAGCAAAACTGAAATCCAGGTTATATAGCCGGTTTTCATTTCTTGATAGACCCACCCTTAGTTTCAAACGGTGTTTGTTGGTCTTTAACACCGTTCTGGTATCTAAAAACAGCGTCACAGTTGGTTTCATAACTCAGGATTTTTTGATTCAAAACAACGTCACAAATTTGCACCGCATTTGCACCGCGACCAAAGGTAAAAGTAAACATTTGCACCGCGATTTGCACCGCGAAAAAGTGAAATGAAGCTACATTGGTTGTTCATTCTAATGCCAAAAATACGCCCAGATAAGCTGACAATCCACTTTTAAGGGAAGAAAACAGTTAGCAAAATGAAGTGTTCGGGAAGCCATTTTTTCGACTCAAAATCGTGTTCCTTCGGGAGTGCCGGTTCGATTCCGGCCTTAGGTACTGAAGCGGACAAATCGAAAAATTTTTTTGATTGTCCGCTTTTTTCTTCACAGAATTATTTGAGCACAAGCAAGTTAGCTCGATTAGTACCAGGATGAAATTATTTTCAAGTTCGAGGCTTACTACACTAAGGATCATAGCGCGATGCGCAACAAGAGAGCGGTCGATGAATTCGTCAAAGTACCCTCCTCTTAATAAACCATCAGCATATTCCGGGGCAAAGCGTGTTAATAGTTGACGTCAGGCTTGCCATGCCAGATCGGTATCATCCGAACTTATCGGTAGTCCTTTGTATTCTGCCGCGTCGAGGTTGGTTTTGACTTCACGGAGGATATCATCCAGTTCCCCCGAAGAAATTTGTAACAGGCGTTGGATCTCCTGACCATTCTCTGTTAAGCGAGGGGCTTCGTAACTCAACAGATTTACAAGTCCTTGGATGCGAGCCAGCGGACTTCTCACTTTATGGGCATTGATAAATGCGTGGTGTACAAACTTCTTGTTCTGATCGATGATTGTCAACGTTCTTTCCTTTACCAGGTCGTTGAGGTTCTCGTTGATCAGCGTCAATTCTTCCTGCGATGCAAGGAGTTCTTCCTGTGAAGCGCGAAGCTCTTCCTCAGAGGCCGTTAGCTCTTCGTTTTTCTCCTGCAACTCCGCCTTTAACAGCAACTGTTCCTTAAGATTCAAGGCATCCTGTATGGTGCGTTTATAGATAGTATGGCTCCAGTACGCCGAAACAGCACAAACACAGGCCGCCAGCACACCGTGGAAAATGAACGTGGTGAGATCCATGTAGTCCAGTTGAGTAAAATAGATCTCTCTGTGTCCCGCGAATTGGAGATACGCAAAGGAGCCATGGTGGACCACTACAATTGCGATCAACGGTATTTGCAGTTTCCAATTTTGATAGATGATCAGAATTGTAGAACAGATGAAAACCCAGAAGTGCATTTCTGCCATACCGTGCATCTGGTAGATAAACTGTGCTGCGAAAATTGCAAAGATCCCACTTAATATATACTGATAGAGACCTGAGTCCGGTAGCATTTTCTTTGTGGTGTAGTACGCTACCAGACATAAACCGCCAACGGCAAAGGCCACGAGCCACGTGTCGTAAAAAAGGGCGATGAATACTCCGAATAAAAACATGGCCAGCAGTAGTCCTTCATTCAATTTGTTTGCGAATGAATAGATCCCCTTCATGAGGATCTTCACCTCGTTTTCACTAAGTTTATCATCACTCAATAGGTGGCCGGCGTAGAGTCCTGACGTGCTCATTGCTTTGCTGACCCGTTAGCTGTTGGAATACTACAACCATATGAATTCGTAGCCAACTCGTTAAATGTTGGCGGGTTTTTTCCTGCAACCAATGAGTCGAGTGCCATCTGCACAAAGTTGCTGTCCTTATTGGTGCAGTACCTGGATCGGTTGTAGTTCCCTCTAAAGTATAAACCATTGGAAGACTGGATAATTGCCGCCTGAGGGGTCGAATAGACGCCACATGCCTGCGCCAGTTTCTTGCCCCGATCAACCACGATAGTCACCTGGCTATCGATCAATCCCTTCGTTGGCTCAATTTGTTGTTCACTATCGACTACCACATAGAAATCGACCTTATCGCTATAGTCTTTATTGAGCGCATGAAAATGCTTGAGGTTGAACCTGGAACACGGACAACCTGGATTAAAGAAATGCAGCAGCTTCGGTTTGTCATGTTGCTGCGGAAGAAGAATTGTATCGTATTGAATAATTTCTTCCGGTCTCACCACCTTGTAACCTACAGGCATTGGCGTGGGCATTAAATACTGCATCTCCTGATACCAGAAAATACCAACTATCGCGAGAATTATACCGGACAGGATAGCAATCAATGCAACTTTCTTCATGAGGGTTTATTTCAATCACTACAAATTTCCCAGATATGTGGATGCTCGGGTGGATCTCTATCACCGATGATTGGTGATGTGATCCCCAATTTTCGTCCAATAAATGTGGCGGTAACATCAATTGACTCCTGAACCAAGAGCCGATTGTAAAAGCAAAATCCCAAATTTAGTGCCCTCATTTTATAACGTGTGATTTAATGCTGCCAAGGCTCGAAATACCAAATAATAACGTTGTCAGGGTATTCCTAACCAATCAGCTGAAGCCCGAAGTGGCTCTGTCAAACGCAAATGAGTTTCAAAATGGGACACGGAATTTCCAGTGGCCCGAAAGGAAAACGAAAATAGCGGCAAGCTGTCAAGCGTCAGGCTAAGTAGGGTCGAGTTGATGAAGGAAACGTGAATACTTTATACGCACGGACCAGGACGGAAGCGCCTATTCTATGGACGATATCGTAAACGATCGCCCATTCAGCACAAACGAGTCCCGGTCAGAAAGACCAAACATTTTTTGCGCAATAGGTGCCTGCGGCGAAATCGTAAAAATCTTTCTGCCGTCAACGACGATCTCACCGGCATTCACGGCGATAAAAAAAGAACCCTGATTGGTATGTATCAGGCTTCCGGGGATTATATGAGATTCCTGCAGCCCGGGGTTAATGCGACTGAGTTCCTGATCCTGTTTGTTCAGTTCTGCCAACTGCGACGCAAACTTTTCAATCTCCAATTGCGCCATGGCCCGCCCCGTTTCGTATTTGTCACCCGCACTGCTTTTCGTCTCTTCATTGGCCGACTGTTGGGCGTCATGAATGGATTGTTGCAGGAGATTAATCCGTTGCCGGATCGTTTGCTTGCATGCATCGTACAACGATTGTTTCAGAATGGTCATCGCCTGGTTTGTTTGTCATAAAATTACAGTATGCGCTTTTGTTCTGGCTCATTACGTACTCCACATTCCTTCACAAGTTATGAATTTTCGTGGTTGCCTTAGTTGGTGCGATTAGGATAGGATGAATGTCTGATTCCTGGGCGGACCCACGTGTTGTCCTACAACCACCATGGCACCTGCGTGACAATCAATGTTCGACAAACCATCGCGCATTTGACAACGCAGTACTTTCATACAAAAATGATCCACATGTTTTCTTTGGAAGGCGCGATCTCGTAAATTTTCACCTGTCAAAACACCCATGAAGTCTCTCCAACTCATTGCCTCAATTCTGATCATTCTTATCCTTAAGACGTCTGATACCGTCGTGGCCCAGCCGCGCCGTTCAGCATTGATCGTGATCGCTCACCGCGGCGATCATACGGCAGCCCCCGAGAATACCCTGAAAGCCTTTGAAGATGCTATAGCAGCTGGCGTTGATTACGTCGAAGTCGACGTGCGCGCAAGCCGCGATGGCGAACTCGTCGTGATGCACGACGCCACGGTTGACCGCATGACGCAAGCCAGTGGCAACGTGAAAGACTTCAATTGGCAGGATTTACAAAAATTCACGGTCACGAATAAGGACCACCCGGAATGGGGAAAGCATCGCATTCCATCGTTGGCAGAGGTGCTCGGGATATGCAAAGGACGAATCGGTATCTACCTCGACTTCAAGGAAGGCGATATTGCGAAAACCTGGCAATTGATTAAGACCCATGACATGCAGCGTCGGGTGGTGGTGTACATTAACCAGGATGAACATCTCGCCGGCTGGAGAACACAACAGCCCACGCCGCCAATAATGGTCAGCTTGCCTGACTCCGTGAAAGACGTTACCACCTATAAAACGTTTCAAAGGGTTGTCAATGCCCAAATCATGGATGGCAGTTACCGCGACTACACGAGGGAATTAGTAATTGCTATCAATAAGCATGGCCAAGCGGTCTGGGTCGATGTTCAGGAAAGAGAGGAAAATGAAGCCCTTTGGACGAAAGTACTTGCGTTAGGCGTGCAGGGCATGCAAACTGACCATCCCCGGGAACTCGTGCGCTGGCGGGCACAGAAACCCTAGTACTCAAAAAATATTCTAAAAAACTCTTGCGCAACTAATTAGTTGCGCATATATTTGCAACCAGTTAGTTGCATATTTAAACTAACTCCTTCTATGAGAAGAGACATATTTCAAGCCATCGCCGACCCCACGCGGCGAGCCATCATTCTGTTGTTGGCAGTGCAGGCCATGACACCCAATGCCATTGCCGAACACTTCAACACCAGCAGACAAGCGGTTTCGAAACACATCCAGGTTCTGTCTGAATGTGAACTCGTAAACCAGGAACAGCACGGTAGAGAGATTTACTATCATTTGAAAGCAGACAAAATGAAAGAAATCGAAAAATGGATTGAGGAATTCCGGAAACTCCTCGCGAAACGATTCGAACAGTTAGACAATGTATTAGCTCAACTTAAATCCAAAAAGAAATGAACGCAACAATTCTCTTCAACTTTCAAGTAGACAAGGTGAACAAAAAGATCAACGTAGAGCGATCGTTCAGCGCGCCGCTCGATCTGGTGTGGGCAGCATGGACACAAGCAGAGATACTGGATCAATGGTGGGCACCCAAACCCTGGCGTGCGGAGACTAAATCGATGAACTTTAAAGAAGGCGGAAGATGGCACTACTGCATGGTTGGCCCGGCTGGCGAGCGTCACTGGTGCTTGTTTGATTATAAGAAGATTGTTCCTCTGAAAAGTTATTCCGGCCTCGATGCGTTTTGTGATGAGCATGAAGTTATGAACACAGAGCACCCACGTATGCAATGGAGCAATAGGTTCTCGCCGCAGGAAGAAGACACAATAGTAAATGTCGAAATAACTTTCGAAAAGCTGGAGGACCTCGAGGCCATCATCAAGATGGGCTTCAAGGAAGGATTCACGATGGGACTTGAGAATCTGGATCAGTATATCAGCGCCCAGTTCTACCTTCGACAACAAAAGAAACCCAACAATCAACCCAGGGTGTCCTACTACTTGAACTTTCCCGGAAACGCCGAGGAAGCCATGAACTTTTACAAGTCGGTATTCAGGACTGAATTCGTGAATGGCATCCAACGCTTTGCCGAGGTGCCGGCCGATCCCAATCAACCACCCCTATCTGATAAAGTAAAAAAGATGGTGTTGCATGCGGAGCTCCCGCTTGTCGGAGATCACCTCCTGATGGCTTCCGACGCGCCAAAGGATATGGGCTTCACGGTCACACAAGGCAACAACATGTACATCAACGTGGAGCCTTCCTCGCGCGAAGAGGCCGATCGACTTTTCAAAGGGTTGTCGGACGGTGGAAAGGTGAGCATGCCACTGCAAGACATGTTTTGGGGTGCGTACTTCGGAAGCTTCATGGACAAATTCGGAATAAACTGGATGATTAACTACCAGAAGAAATAGTACGCACCATGCAATCGACTGGATGATGCCATACTCGATTGATTGGTTTTCGCTACTGAACGTGAGTTGAAATGCTTTGACACCCTGAGCCCGCGAAGTTGCTGAGCTACAGGCGTACCTTGATTTCAACTCACACCAATCTACCTACACCTATTAATCGATGACGTTGATGTCCCGCTGTCGCTGCGGGACCAGGGTCATTTCGGAACCGCCTCCTTGCGGTTCAATACCAATACTGCACTGATGCCGAGCAGGCCACCAAGCAGGGTGTGCCATTCGGGCTGTTCAGACAGGAATATCCACGAACCGATTGCTGCCGAAAATGGAACAAGAAAAATAAAACTGCTGGCGCGGCTCGCTCCGATACGCGCCGTGGCAAAAAAGTAAAACGTGGTAGCCAATGCTGTTGTAATGGTCGAGCTGAAAAACATGTTCAGCCAGAACCGCGTATCAGTTTGACGGAAAGTCTCTACGACGGGTGATATACCCGCGGCAATCAACATGATTAACGTGCTGATGAGGTACATATAAAAGCTGAATGTCAGGGGTTCGCCATAGCGCGACGATCGGGCTGTGAACAAACTCAAAATCGCCCAACTAAATGACGCGCAAAGGAAATAAATGTTACCCGCGTGGAGCATGCTTGCCGGATCTGTAAACAACTTCGTAAGAATAACTCCGGCAATGCCTCCGAGCAGTAGCCCGATCGTTTCATTTCGGGTGGGCCGGCGACGCCCCAACACCAACATAAAAGCGTATGATACGATCGGATTCAACACCGTGACCAATACACCGCCAGCTCCCGCCTTGCCGGTGACCAGTCCTTTAAAAAAGAGAAATGTATACAGGGCGATCATGACAGCTGCTATTGTCAGATCAAACAAACCCTTTCGCGCAATCGTAACCTTGGTTTTCAGTAACGGAAGCAGCGGCACCAAGGATAGAAATGTGCAGCCAAATCGAATAAAGGATATAGTCATCGGATTGCCGTAGCCCGCAAGCACTTTGCCTGCTGTCCAGCTAAACCCCCAGCACGTCATGCTCAGGATCATCCCCCATAGGAAGATTTTGTTATTCGTTGACTGTGGTTCCATAAATTGCGCGGCAAGATATCAATTGCATCACACACAACGAAGCCAGAGGCGGTCACGGGTGACCGCAAACCTTTGCGTCGGTGTGGCTTGTGGATTTTATTAAATTTGTAAGGCAGGATCCCGTTAACCATTGGTGTAGTGCCTTAAGAGGCAATGGCTCGCTAGCAGGTGTTTATGAAGTACGTTCCCTCTCCGAAAATAATCGTCAAGTCGGTGGTTCTAACCTCCCTGGTGATGATCAGTTATTATTTTGGTCGCCAGCTTAGCGTGCTGGTCAATATGCCCGATGAAAACATTGGAGGGATGTGGTGTGCCGTCTCGGCCATTGTCGTATTCGACGACTTGCGCGAGAACGTCAAGCAGTTGCTCAAGAACAGGTTGCTCGGCACCTTTATTGGATCAGCGATCGGTGTGTTGTGGATGTATTTCATTGAAGATCTCATGTGGTCAGTCGGAATCTCGCTTGTGCTGGTGTCTATCATCGTAAGCCTCCTCAAACTCGACGGCGCGCTGAAGATTGCGTGTACAACCGTTTTGATCGTAAGTATATCCACACACGGAGCAACTTTCAACCAGATTTGGATCACTGCGGCAATGCGATTCGTTGAATCCATCCTCGGAGGCATGTTATCCCTCACGGCTACAGTTCTCATGGAGCACTCGGCTCTTTTCAAGGACAGCAAGGGACAGAGCGATGTGTAGTCGACGCCTATAGCACCAACCAGCAACCGGGCATTTTTATCCTCACTTCTTGTCGCATATCCTCCACGATCCAGTACGTACCACGGCAGATACATCGTCGTGTCCGGCCCGAACTTTAGCCTATTTCAATTGTCACGAAGCTCATTTTGACTGGCATTTCACCTTCTGTGCACTTAAGACCTTCCGGCTTTGTAAAAACACCACGGCTTCTGTAAGTTAAACGGCACAGATTAGTTTGGTACGAAATTTTATCTATCCGAAATAAAATCACCAACTAAAACTCAAAACCATATGCTACGCTGGGCCGCAATATTTCTTGTGATCGCAATCATCGCTGCCATTTTCGGATTCGGAGGAATCGCCGAAGGGGCTGCTGACATTGCCAAAGTCCTATTCTTTATATTTCTCATTGGCCTCGTATTGATCCTTGTACTGGGTGGGGCAATTTTCAAAAAGTAGATTCATCATGATGAAAACACTCGGTTCAACATTGATGTGTTTATCTTTTCTGATGGCGGGCATCGGATGTCGCGCACAAAGCACACTTGTCGTTAACATTCTAAATCTCAAGAACATTAACGGAGACATTTTGATTGGGCTGTATGATAGCTCTTCAAATTTTCCGAGAAAGGTTGCGACAGGCAAGGTGGTGAAGGTGATGGAGAAGGAAATGCAAGTGACCTTTCCGGATATAAAGCCGGGTAACTATGCTGTAAGCGTGCTGCATGACGAAAATCAGAACAAAGGCATGGATCAGGGTAAGCTGGGCATACCAAAAGAAGGATACGGATTCTCTAATAACGTTATGGGTGTAATGGGCCCGCCGTCCTTCAAGAAAGCTCGCTTCCATGTGCCGGGGGGTGATAGCGCCATCACGATCAAAATGAAATACCTCAAAAATTGAATTTAGGTATCGGATTCGCGCAGGTGAGTTAGCGCTCATGAAAAAGGCACGCGCTCACTATCCCTGCGCTCTTTCAATTGTTAAAAATTACACGAAGACTATGAAATGTATAATAATACTATGTGCAGCAGCCGTCATATTGACCGTTGGTGCAGCCTGTGCACAGGATACTACGTCGGTGCCCGTGAAACAAGGCGATCCGGAAGTTCGACAATCGCCGGAGCAGCTTCAGCAGTCAATGCTCCAGGATATGACGAAGATTTCAGGAGATGAACTGCCGGAAAAAGTAAAGGCGGCTGTTAAGGGTGCCGAATTTCGTGGTGCCAAGACCTACTACAAGCACAAGAACAAAGAGGAGTATGCCATAGAAGTCAAAGATGGCGAAATTTCCAGCTTTCACTTCTTCGACAAGAATGGTCAGCCTCGCAACAAGCAACGGTAGCTCCATGCGTATTCACGCAGGACAAGCCATGCCAAAAGGTATCTACGGGGCCACTTGGGGAGTGTGGAATCCTGCAGTGGAAATTCCACCTCACCAAGGCCTGCAACAGGGCCTTTTTTTGTGAGATTTAGCAACCTCGTCCTATTGGGACAGCTTTTAGACTGCCCTCCTTCAAAATCGAAGCACTATGATTTCCCAGTTCAACGAAGAATGTCTTCAAATCGACCCAAGTCTTGAAAAGTCGCCGGCTCACCTGGTACTCAGCGACACGTTACGGGAACTCTATGGGTCAAAAAACAGGCTCATGCGGACGCTGTTAAGGCTGGAGAACACTGCGGTTAACGGTAGGCTACAGCGGACGATTCATGATTATTTTGAGGCCACGAGAATACAAGTATACAGCATTGAACATGTCTTCGAACTATTGGACGAAAATCCGGAAGGCCGTATGTGTGCGATGACAGAGATGAGTTGCCGTAACGCGTTGGCTATGCTCAATAATCCTGATAAGATTGAAGGTACGGATAAACGCATCCGCTCAAGTGTGGCCGAGTTCTTTGCTCAAGAAATTACATCATTGGAATATCTTTTAAGGCTCGCCCTTTCGATGGAACGATTGGACATCGCCCGCGTCATCAGTGACATGCAACGAAGAACGCGGGATAACTTTGAATTTGCGTTTCCTGCGACGCGAGCGCACATTGCCGCCTGATTTTCACCGAGGCCGCCTGGCTTTCTTCTCTTCTGCTTCGCCCTTTCTATACGTTTCGTGCGCTCCCTGACCAGGCGGCTTGGACGGGTCGATTACTTGCGGCGGCGGAGGTGTTTGAATTTGCTCCTGCCTGGTTGGGCTCGTCTCCCTGCCTTGTTTTTTTTCTGGATTCATAGCGATCAATTTTTGTTAGGGTTGGATATCGTGCGCGCGCTAAAGCCTTTTGAAAAGCCATTCAGCCGCGATGCTGTTCCATTCATACCTGAACACACTATCGTGCCAGTTACACTTTCCAATACGACGGTAGGCGTTTCCGGATTCTATCATTCGATTCGTTTCCAGTATTCCCGTTGGTGCGTCTCACCTGTTTATCGGGTATACCCGTTCGCAAAACTTTCTCAAAGCGTTGTGTAGTTTAGCCACAGAACTTGTAAATGGATACCCATATTCGTAACCTCGGCATGGAACGCTAACGTCGCGCGTTGTGAACTCCCTTCATCCATTTCTGGCTTCAATCTCGCTTGGTACTTAAGAGACATTAAAACAACATTGTTATGAAGAAGCGTCCAGAAACAAAAGATCCGCTGCCCAAAAATCCCAATGATCACAAGGTGAAGACACCGAGCACTAAAACCGACCGGTCGGATAGCAAGTTCACATCGTACGACACATCCGATCCGGAGACCTCTACACCGCAGCGCGTACGTGAATCAAAAGAATCCAGTAAGGAGCTCGAAAGACACAAGAAGGCCAGTTAACTTGCTTCATGGCAGCACAAACGGCTGGGCTACTGATGTACCGCAGAACAACGGTCGGGCTGGAATTCTTTCTTGTTCACCCCGGCGGACCTTATTGGGTCCATAAGGACCTGGGTGCGTGGAGTATGCCCAAAGGACTCGTCGAAACGAGCGAAGACCTGCTGGACGCTGCGCAACGGGAATTCAGGGAGGAAACAGGTTTGGAGCCGCGAGGCCCATATACGCCTTTGGGCTGGTTAAAAACACGCGGGGGGAAAATACTTCATGCCTGGGCCTTTTCAGGCGACTGGGATCCGGCGACTGGCATTGTCTCAAATCAAGTGCAAATTGAATTTCCTTATCGCTCTAAAAAATACATCTCAATACCCGAAGTGGATCGGGCCGCGTGGTGGTCGTTTGAACAAGCCCTAACCCGGATAAACCCTTCGCAGAGTTCGTTGCTGGTGAAGGCTAAGGAGTTGCTCCCGGAGGCACCGAACGCACGTGAGTAACCGCTTTGTAAATTGTTCCCTCCTTGGACAATCCGGTCACTTCTATCCGGAATTGACCAACATTATCCGGCATCACAAACTCAAAATTTCCCTTTCCATCTGCATCAAGTTTGAGAGCCGGATTCATATAGGCCGTGGAGCGAAATATGGGCGTACGAGTTGACATAAGCATGGCGTTGTGGAACGTTGCCGGACGTGTGAATCCCACGGCCGTAAACATCTTGCGCGTTCGCGGTATCTGCAGGTGATTGTTCCGAAGCTTGGTCGTTACCAATACGACACCATTCCGCCCTAAAATACCCATCGCCTGGAGCTTCCTTTGCAGGGAGACAATCTTTATCGTTGCTATATCTTTTGGACTCAAACTCATAAAATAGTCTGTATCATCGGTGAGCACCCCGTCAATGAAGTACAAAGGATCGGCGGAAGCCAGTATGTCGGGTTCGGACAAAGCAACTCTAACCGTGTGATGCTTTCCTCTCCAACGATGCTGGAGTCTGGGCACCACCTCTCGTAGCGTTTCTTCCATCGTTGGGAAGAGCACAAATTCGTCCAGTTTCACCACGACATCAGCTTCAAACAATTCATCTTCCACCATCGCGTTGGGATCTGACGCTTCATCGTCCGTGATGTCGTAGCGCTGGTAAGCGTCTATTAACGACTGGCGTACCAGCGCAAATGCCGTGTAATGGTCAACGGTCGACGCACTTGCAAAAGGCCGGAGCACAAACGGCGGATCTAGTTCCTCAGCCAATTCTATCGAGACACCCGGAATTATTACTCCTTTACGATCAACGGTATAAATAACCTCCTCGGTGTTGTCGAAATCAAAAAACAGGTCGAGGTCGAAATCGCCGGTTCGGGCAGCATATGTCTCGTAAACACGTGCCTCTCCGCGGAGGAAGAACGTGATGCGAACAGAATCAAAGGATTCGTTCTTCTCAGATAAAACCACCTTTCCTTTAAATTTCAGGTATCTGCCAACCGCCTGTTCACGTGCTGCCCGACCATTCCAAATGTCTGGCCATTGGAAACGCTTCCAGGATTGTGTGGTGAGGAAAGCATTCCATTGCTGCATGGTCCATGACGGGGCGACGTGAAAATCAAGTCCGCCCAGGGGCAGCCGTGCGATGGGTGTGAATTGATCGTGCGGCGCGATTTCGTTAGCAAACAAGTCATCGGCGTATATGCTTACCGTTAGCGGCGTTCCACCCGGATCAGCGGCTTCAATAGATACCGACACGCGTTCGCGCGGATGCGCCAGTGAGCGATCTGCCTTCACCTGAACCGGATTTGCCGGCGCGTGGACAATCAGCAACCGTTCGGCGAGCACCTTACTTCGGCTATCGAACACCGTTGCCAGCATCAGTCCTTCCGGCAAAATCCGTTTCGGAACGGTAATCGAAGCGCGATGATCCTGGAAGCTGATCGTAGCAGCGTAAACGACTCTGCCACGCGACACAATAGCCAGTTGACAGCCCTCGCCGCGCGGTGGCGACTGCAAATTGAAAGTGAGCGTCGACGCACTGTCATAGAAATCCAGCGCCATGGCAACTCCGTCGGAGGCAGTCGGCAACTCTACGGTCGCCTGGCCGTCAGTTACCGAATATCGAACGGCAGCCATGGGCAACACTGACAGCACGCCATATCCCTCAGCATCCAGCCTCAACGTACCGGCCACCTGTTTATCGGCGTGTAGCGATGCCGTGATGCCAGGACTACCAGCAAGCACGATCTGATTCGATACACCCTGGACAAGCGCGCCGCCTTCCGGATACGCCCGCAGGGGCATCGGGCCAGGGGTGTAGCGGCGGTCCCCATTAACGAGGAAGTTTTTATAGCCGTACATCGCCGGGTTGTCATTGGTCATCCAGTCAGTCCACGCCACAACGGTATAAATACCCGGCTGCAGCGTGAGGGGAACAACGATCTGAGCGTGGGCAAGACCATTGTTGACCAACACCCGGTGTCTCAACACGACTTTGCCTCCGCGCGTCGCCAGGTTTACATTGACTACCTGGCGGCCCGCCACTGGCAGCCCCTGCTGCTCGGTGGTTACCCAAAGGCTAAACCAGGCCGTGTCACCGGGCACGTACGCCGGCTGATTGAACTGCATGTCGATCACCAGGGGACTGCCAGCGGCATAGTACCGGTCGAGCCGCCCTTGCAGATCCTGTATGAACGATGCCTGCTGCGCGTAGACCCGTGTGCACCATACTCCTGGCCATAGCATCATGCCTGCCTGAAGAACCGCCATGGAAACCATCGACCTGATCCGGTGCGGAGCACGGCTGAATTTTTGTAGCATGGCGCCCATATTACCAGAAAGGAGGTTGAATGTTAGCCGAATTCTCTATGTAGTGCCGGCAATCGCGGATCACAATGTCCGGGTCGTGCGGCGGGACCGGTAGTTCGGCCTTCCCGATATCGAGGCTCGCCTGCGCAACAGCCGAAACGGAAAATACACCAAATACTTCTTTGTCGCCTGCAACCGCTTTCATGTTGCCTTTCACTTTTACCACATTGGGTTGAAAGATGTTCGTACCCCCTTTTTGCTGTGCCTGTACCAGCTTCCAGAAGTTGTATACATCATCTGTTACGGCAAGCTGTTCGACTTCCAGGTGATACTTCACAAAAAATCTCCATTGATCAACCGGCAGCTGGCCGAGGTAAACCCGATTAAAAGTATTGTTTACCGTTTGATTACTGGAAACATTCGCATGCGGGCTGTACTCCGTGGGCCAACAATCACAGCATTCACAAAGGGCTATCGACCGCAGCATTCCGCGGTCATCCACAACGTATCCGCTACACGGAATGGGATCAGGAATGATGTTTCCGTCCGGATCGCGCCTGGTGCGCAATTCGGGACGCGTATGTGTCTGGTAGGTGCCCCGCCAGCGCCAGCGCAGCAGACTGGTTTCGCCGGTCACCCCCCTGCCATCGAGGTAAAGGTTTACCGCATCGTGCGGCAATTCGGGGTCGTCGGCATTGATCGCATTCGTCAGGTATTCGTAGTACAGGGCGGAAATCTCTCCGGCAGCCTGCATCTCGATGTACGCTGACTCCATCTGCTCGCCTGCCTCCGTCGTAACCTTGAGCTTGTACTGAGTGCCCACAGCACCTGCATAATCATCACGTGTATGATATACGCCTTCCGATACCTCCGTGAGCGACTCCACGTTGCCATGGTTGTCTGAAATGCTTACGCTCGCATCAGAAATGAACTTTGGCTGTTTTAAATCGTCGTCCAGGTTAGCGGAAAGATATAGCCTTACTTCGTGTGGGCCTGGCTGGTCCGTCAACAACGCATCGACCACCAATCGCGGCGACTGCTCCACTACTGGCGCATCATAGGGCTCGACACAACCGTGCACAAGGAGAACAAAGAATAGCCATATCGTTGTGCAGCGACGACTCATAACTTGAAACTGTAACTTAGCGACGGTACAATAGTGCCTACCACCGAGAGTTTGTAAGGCTGAAGAACTCCGGTGCCATTATCCTGATAGAAAACAGCGTAAGCGTTTTTGCGTGCGTACACGTTGTAGAGAGAAAGCGTCCAGGTACCATCCCAGAACTTTCGACGCTTGTGATTCCCCTCCAGCACAAGTGCTACATCCAATCGATGATAATCCGGCAGGCGATGCGAGTTCCGCTCGGTGAATTCCATGACCGGAACATGATCCACCTGGTAAGCGGATACAGGAACAGACATTGGCCTTCCGGTGTGATAAACGAACGTTCCCGTGAAAAACCATCTGCGCGACAGGCCATAGCGCCAGTTCAGTTGAACCACATGAGGCTGATCGTAATTGGAAGGATACCGGTCACCATCATTAATCGCCTCCACGGGAAAGTTGCTTACCGTTTGCCGGAAAGACCGCGACCATGTATAACTGAGCGCGCCGGTAAATCGCCCGGTTACGCGCGACAATGAAATTTCAACGCCGTAAGCTGAGGCCGTACCGGGGATCAAGGCTGTTTCCGGATGCGGATTGAGGATGAGGCTTGCGCCGTCCTTGTAGTCGAGAACATGATCAACCCGTTTGTAGAAGCCTTCAATGAATGCATCGTATGTGCCCTTTCGTGAGCTCATGAAGTATCCAAGCGAAAACTGATCGCCAACCTGCGGCCGGAAGTAGCCATTGCTTGCCTGCCATACGTCGACGGGGGCAACGGCAGCGGTATTGGTAACCAGGTGCAAGTATTGAAAAATCCGGTTGTATCCGAATTTTATGGATGCGTTGTCGTGGATCAGATACCGCAGCGACAATCGCGGTTCAATGCCAGCATAGGTCTTCATGATCTCATGGCTCCCATACGTAAGGGAATCCGTCACCTGCCGGATCGTCAACGGTTCACCCGGCGCGTACAAATATTGCGTACCAGGTCCGATCTGATTAAACATCGTGAATCTCAAACCCGCATCCACCAGCAATTTCTCGCTGACGTTGAAACCGTCGCTGATGTACAGGGCCGATTCCAGCGCCCTTTCGTCGTCTATCTGTACCGTTGCCGCATTCGACTCCGTGGTTGTCGGTTTCAGATATCCAGGCTCGAAGACATAAAATGTATTGTGCAAGCCGATCGAAATGTGGTGTCGACCTTCGAAATGCACATCCAGTTTAAGAGAGGGATACGTAATTCCGTAGCCGAGCGCGAAAGCCGTTGAAACATTCTCCTCTTCGACCTTGTACTTGTACTGTCCCAGGTCCAGCGCCGCCGAAAAATCGACCCGCTCGCTCACCTTCCATGAATAACGCAAGGCAGCAGCAAGGTTGCGAGCATAGTAGAGCGTGTCGTTAATCAGGCTAAAACGATCAGCGCTGGCATACGCCGAAAAAGTAAGCTTCGAGCGAACAGTAAAGCGATGCGTGAGTTTCAAAGAGCCATCGTAGAAAGCGACAGAACTGTGCGAGAGTCCATTGTAAGCGGTTTGCATCGTCTTCAGCATCCAATCAGAATACGAGACTCTTGCCGACGCCATCAGCGCAGTTTTGTTGTTATCTAATAGGCCGCCCGTTGCCAGGTAGGTGGATATCATACCAATTCCGCCGGAAGTCTGCCACTTTTCTCCACCCTCTTTTCCGACGATATCAAGCACGGACGATACGCGGCCGCCATATTCGGCCGGAATTCCTCCGCGGTAAAACGATACACTGCCGATGGCGTCGGCATTGAAGGCCGGAAAAAACCCGAAGGCGTGCGATGTGTTGAGTATCGGGACGCCATCGTACAACACCAGATTCTGATCGACGCCTCCTCCCCGCACGTTAAATCCCGACGCCACCTCACCGACGGTGGTAACACCCGGTTGATTCTGAATCTGCTTAATGATATCGGCCTCCCCAAGCAGCGAGGGCATTCTCTTCAGCGCCGATATTGACAAACTCGTTTGTCCTACGCGACGGTTTACGGCCTGCTGATCCGATACAATGACTTCGTCGAGCATTACGGGCAACGTTTCCAATTCGGCATTAACCTCTCCGGCCGCATACGCACTCACGGCAATGAGTTTGTCGTCGTAGGTGGTCAGCGCAAAACCGATCACATGCTCGCCGGACATCAGCATGATGCTGTAGCGACCCAGTGAATCCGTCAGCGTCTGCATTTCATTATCCAACGTAACAGCCACGTCAGACAACCGATGACCCGTGCGTTCCTCTGTAATGGCTCCTGAAATTTTGATTTGCCGCCCCGGAATGTATCGGAGCCGATCGCCCAGGATTATCGACTGTACTTCCTTACGCCGAAGAAAAGCATTCCGAAGCAGGTTCGTCCGCGTGATTTCACCCTTAGGATCTTTTGTAAAGATCAACGCGTACCCGTAGTGAAAGTCATACGTGATGTCGCTGCCTCCAAGCGTGACATCAAGTACATATTTTAAAGGCTTGCCGTTAAGCTCGGGTCCGGCCGTGTAAGGTCTGAGCCACTCCTCTTTGAAGAAGAACCTGATCGGAGCTCGGTCTTCCAGTTCGACAAGAACATCCGCCAGCGATTTTGGCACCGGCACGCTCACAAGCAGGCTGTCGGGCGACGTTTGCGCCCAGACAGACGAAGCTCCCAGGCAAATCAGAAATGCGAGAAGTCTCTTCAACAGTATCCCATTATCATCCCAAATTACCGGAGAACGAGGGCGCTCGCAATCCCGTAACTTGCTTGATGTTTTGGCAGGAAGCCCGGCAAACCAAAGTTTGCCGATCGTTGTTAACATGACTATGCCGAAGCTTCATTTTCAGTCCAGGCGAACTGCCGACCTTCCGCTGCACTACGGACACGTGCCTCCGTGGCTGGCGCAAAGAATGAGCGCCCTGGCAGGTCCCATCGTGGAATCGATTCTCCTTGAGTATGGCCAATCGGCCCTCCTTACACGTTTAAGCGACCCCCTTTGGTTTCAAGCCTTCGGTGCCGTGTTGGGCATGGACTGGCACTCGTCGGGAATTACCACCAGCGTGATGGGTGCCCTGAAGCGCGCCTTAAATGTTCGGTTTAATGAGCTCGGAATTTTCGTTTGTGGCGGCAAAGGAAGACATAGCCGAGAAACACCAAACGAGATCATCAGACTCTCAGATAAGACCGGGCTGAATGGTGACGAATTGGTGAGGTCAAGCAAGCTCGCGGCAAAAGTTGACAACACGGCTGTGCAGGATGGATTCCAGGTCTATTTGCACACATTCATCATTGCCAAAAATGGTGAATGGGCCGTGGTCCAGCAGGGCATGAATGAACACTCAGGTATGGCGCGACGGTATCACTGGAAGTCAGGCACGTTTGCATCATTTCTTGAAACGCCACACACATTTATTTACGGTCAGAATCAGGGAGAAATTCTCAACCTGACCGATAAGAACGCACAGCGTACAAAGGACAGCATTCTCAACGTGACCCAACAGGACCCTGCCTACATGCTGCCGGAGATTCGAAAGATCGTCATGCCGACCCACCACCATGTTACCGCCGCAGACGTCAATCTAAGAAGACTCGGAAGTATTCTGGCCCTGGCACACGAGCGTGATGTTCGCCGCTTCGATGAATTGCTGCTGCTCGAAGGCGTTGGTCCAAGAGCCATCCAATCGCTCACGCTGGTCAGCGAAGTGATCCATGGTACCCCCTCCCGATTTACCGATCCCGCGCGCTTTTCGTTCGCGCATGGTGGAAAGGACGGTCATCCATTTCCCGTTCCGACAAAAGTCTACGACGAGACCATCAATATTTTGAAAACATCGGTTGAAAAGGCCCGCATCGGCGACAACGAAAAATCTGCAGCCATCAAAAGCCTTACGGTGCTGGCGCAGCAGCTGGAACAGAATTTCGAGCCGGACCCCGCATCATTTGATCGCGTGATTGAACGGGAACGCCGTGACGCTCACCTGTACGGTGGCAGGACGGTATTCGGCAAATCGAAACCTCCCAACGGGGGTCAGCTGGAACTCTTTTGAACGAGAATTGATCCCCTCCACAGATAACAGATTTGCGTATACTATCTATTCACTTCGCAAGGAATTTACCGGGTTAGCGACCGCTGCCTTGACAGCCTGGAAGAATACCGTCGCCATGGCCATGAACAATGCTAACCCTCCCCCTAGAGCAAACATCCACCACGACAGCGTTACGCGGTAGGCAAAGTCCTGTAGCCAACGCGACATGCCCACATACTTCCCGAGTATGCTTCCATAGTCGTTCAGCATGCCGAAGCATCGCTCCGCCACATGCTTCGTAAGAACGACGGAGTTGGGCAGAGAAAACGCCGTACGCGATCACGTTTCGCCAGGCAGTCGTGAGGAAGTTGATTAACATGGATGGTGGCTTAAGTTATCACCACGCCTGCTCTAATTTCAGACCAACTTCAAAAAGGCGTTCGGATTAGGTAAAAACGGCCTATTCCGCAGGTTTATGTGCGGTGATGACCGGTGGTGTTCACCAGCGGACTAAACAAAACGGGATTCAGCATTTAAAGATTCTGACAAGTACGGCTCATCGATCGGGGTAAGATCACTCAGTATGCCATTTACAAGGCTCCTCCACTGAACGACATACACCCCCAGGCGCTCAAAAACGGTCGCCAGCGGGTTCGCTTCCATCACAAATCCCGCAGTCACGTCGAGTCCGCGACGGACGACGTGCAGGAGGGTTGGTTTTATCTCGAAATGATTTTCATTCTCGGCCTCGAAGGGGAGCCCTACAGATCGCGTAAGCAGCGCTACTTCACCGTCGTTCTCCTCTTCGATCTCAGCGACATACACCACTTGCATCCATCCAAAGGGTCGCGTCGCTTCATTCGTGAGGTTGATATAATCATCTGTTTTTACGGGGCGGGACACCGGGGCGCCATGCAAATCTCGATGCTCGCTCGTAGATAAAAGGCAATCCGTTAACCGAGGCCAGTCCTGCACACGCAGCAGACGGCTGCTGGCCAGTCGGAAAATGCTTTTCGCATGCACTTCCGACGTAGCTTTCACGGTGCATTCAATGCGAACAACCTTGTCCATAGTGATCGTTGAGTTAGCGGTAAGATTGATTTGTTAACGTGAAAAACGATTGATAAACCTGGGTAGTCTATCGGGCTCTCCACAATTTAAACATCTGCTTTTACGATAAGCGAAAAATGTGCCTGACTGTTTTACCGTTTAATGAGGCGATAATCAAAAAATAACTGCCGTGTGCTGTGTAATTCTTCTACAATAAGTGTGAATAAATTTATTGAAATGGTTAGCATTATGTCTCCTATTTGATGACATCGATACAGAAATATGTGGTACAATTCTGAATATCGTTAACGAAGGGTGACGGAAACTATAATGAATCACATGCAAAGCACAGCGAAGGAATTCCAATGGTACAAAGATGCTATCATCTATGAACTGCATATCAAGGCTTTTGCCGACAGTAACCAGGACGGTGTGGGTGATTTTAAGGGGCTCCTCACCAAGCTTGACTATCTGCAGGAACTCGGCGTAACCACCATCTGGCTGCTTCCGTTTTATCCGTCTCCCCTGCGCGATGATGGATACGACATTGCGGATTATTATTCCATCAACCCGACCTACGGAAACATCGACGACTTCAAGGAGTTTCTTGCGCAAGCGCATCAGCGCGGGCTTAAGGTAATAACAGAGCTGGTCCTGAATCACACTTCCGACAAACATCCATGGTTTCAGCGCGCCCGAAGGTCGCCCGAGGGTTCAGATTATCGGAACTATTACGTTTGGTCAGATGATCCGGGCAAGTATCCGGATGTTCGCATCATTTTTCAGGACTTCGAGACTTCGAACTGGACCTGGGACGCCGATGCCGGTCAATACTATTGGCACCGGTTCTTTTCGCACCAGCCAGACCTCAACTTCGACAATCTTAATGTGCAGGCAGAAGTACTGAAAATCATTGATTACTGGTGTACCATGGGAGTCGACGGATTTCGGCTCGACGCCATTCCCTACCTGTTTGAACGCGATCATACAAACGGCGAAAACCTGCCGGAAACACACGCGTTTCTCAAGAAGGTCCGCCATCATGTAGATACTTTCTTTCCCGGCACTGTGCTGTTGGCGGAAGCAAATATGTGGCCCGAGGATTCTGCCTCCTACTTTGGAAATGGCGATGAGTGTCAGATGAACTACCACTTCCCGCTGATGCCGCGTATCTACATGTCTCTTCAGATGGAAGACCGATACCCCGTCATCGACATCTTCGACCAGACTCCTGAGATCCCGTCTTCCTGTCAGTGGGCTATCTTCCTTCGTAACCACGATGAGCTTACGCTAGAAATGGTGACCGACGAAGAGCGGGATTACATGTATCGCGTTTATGTCAAAGACCCTAAGGCCAGAATCAACCTGGGCATCAGACACCGGCTCGCACCGTTGATGGACAACAATCGGAAGAAAATTGAATTGCTGAATTATCTCCTGTTCTCTTTACCCGGAACACCGGTGATCTACTATGGCGACGAGATCGGAATGGGAGATAATTTTTACCTGGGCGACCGCGACGGCGTACGTACACCCATGCAGTGGACGCCGGGCCGCAACGCCGGATTTTCGGACGCTAATCCGCACCGTTTGTACTTGCCGGTAATCCAGGATATCGATTACCATTATGAGTCCATAAACGTCGAGATACAAAACCGGAACCCGTCGTCGCTACTGTGGTGGATGAAGCGTGTAATCGCCAAGCGCAAACAGTACAAGGCATTTGGTTGGGGAGACACTAAATTCATCGGCTGCGACAATGCCAAGATCTTTGCTTTTACAAGGAGTTATGAGGACGAAACGATGCTGGTCGTTGCCAACTTGTCGCGCTATGCACAACCCGCGCTGTTGGAACTTCATGCATACGCCGGACAAACACCGATTGAAGTGTTCAGTAAGAACAAGTTTCCATCCGTGGCCGCGGAAGGTCCTTACTTTCTGAGTTTGAGCGCCTATGAATGTATGTGGTTCCTCATGAAGAAAAAAACCGAGGCATCGGAAACAGGAACTCCTTTGGCGGAACTCAACGTATCTGATTGGTCCTCTCTGGCGACGCGTGAAAACGCGGAGGTGCTTGAAAATATCATACTTCCCAGGTACCTGATGGCGAGAAGATGGTTTGGGGGCAAGAGCCGCGTCATGGAGTCAGTCCGCATTGTACGAAAAGCCAGCCTTCCATTAAACTTCAGGGGGGTGGCAATCCTGTTTATAGAAGTTACGTATCAGGAGGGCTTGCCGGAATTCTATCAATTGCCCGTGGCGTTCGCTGACGATAAAGAATCCCTGAAATACGTCGAACACTGCCCGCAGAGTGTTATTGCCAAGATGAAGGTTGGCGCAACGGAGGGCATATTGTACGACGCCATATTTGGATTGGAGTATCAGACTGCCCTGCTGCATCACTTGGCCAATAACGACAAGGTTCTGCAGACGAACGGGGACGTGGTAGTCTTTGAAGGGAAGGAGTTCGTCAAGCAACTCGCCGAGAACCCCGATGCGGTTAAACCCCGTGTGCTCTCTGTGGAGCAGAGTAATACCTCAGTCATTTACGGTTCGAGTCTGTTCTTCAAGATGTATCGAAAGCTCGACTACGTGATGAATGCCGACGTGGAATTGTCTCGTTTTCTCAGCGAAGAAGCGAACTACACACACATGCCGGCCTTTGTCGGAACGGTATCCTGGAAGGCCAACAACGAAACACTTGTGCTGGGGATGATGCAACGGCTCGTCGAAAACAGTGGCGACGGCTGGGCTTATGTGCTCGATCGTCTCGATGAGCTCACGGAAAAGATATTGGCTAATCCGGAAGTCCTGGCCTTGTCGCCTACATTCGCCGCGCAACGTATGGGCGACACGCAAGAATTGCATCCCCTGCTTAAGGAATTATTTTCCGGCCCTTTGCCCGAGCAGATCCGGCTGCTGGCCGTCCGTACGGCCGAGATGCATCTGGCGCTTGGCTCTCGTCCGGAAATAGAAGCGTTCGCCCCCGAGAGATACTCCCTTCACTACCAACGGTCTCTTTACTCCGGACTGAAAACGCTGGTGCGAAACACCTTTCAGAATCAGGGCGTAAATCTGCCCAGGCTTGCGCCCGACATTCGCCAGCAGGCCCAGGACGTCATCGATATGCAGCCCCAGATTCTGGACGTGTTCAAGAATATTTACAAGCACAAGATTGACGTCGTGAAGATTCGTATTCACGGTGATTATCACCTTGGACAGGTTTTGTTTACCGGCAAGGATTTCATCATAACGGACTTTGAAGGTGAGCCAGCCCGCAGTTATTCCGAGCGACGGCTTCGGCGCTCTCCCTTGCGCGATGTAGCGGGCATGATCCGATCATTCCACTATGCCGCCTACGCGAGCTTGTTGCTTGATAATCAAATCAGGCCTGAGGACTATGCGAAGCTGATGCCGATAATGGAAGAGTGGTATCATTATGTGAGCAATATATTCATGCAAGCGTATATAGATGGCGTTAAGGATACTGCCTACATTCCCAAAACGCGCGCCGAGCTCGATGTATTGATGACCACCTTCCTGCTGGAAAAGGCCATTTACGAGTTGAGCTACGAAATGAACAATCGGCCGGATTGGGTGATCATTCCGCTAAATGGCATCAAGGCGTTGATGAAGGAAACCACACCGGCGCGCACAGGAGAAGCTTAGCATTTCATCGTATGTACTCTCTAGAAGAATTGTTGGACAAGAAGTACTTTAACAATACCGTTCAGGAATATCTGATCGGCGCGGGCATACTTTTGATCGGCATACTGCTGTTGGCCATCTTCAAAAGACTTATTCTGCGGACCGTGGCTGGCATCGTAGCCAAGAGTGAATCGACCATTGATGATATGGTATTCACCGAAGCAAAGCGTTTTGTAATGCCTATTGCGGGCACTGCCGTCATTTATTGGAGCATCAATACCTTGAGCCTGTCGCCGAAAGTCGAGCGGGTTCTCACCGTGGCGGTAAGCGTGATCATAGCTTTTTTCATTATCAGGCTGTTCTCATCAATTATTCAAATCGCACTCGCGGCCTATGTGGGCAAACAGGAGAACGGAACGGAAAAGGTCAAGCAGATCGGCGGCATCATGATCATGATCAACATGGTGATATGGGTATTAGGTGCCATCTTTCTATTCGACAATCTGGGGTATAATGTTTCCACCATACTCACGGGGGTGGGAATTGGTGGCATAGCCGTTGCGTTGGCCGCTCAGAATATTATCGGTGATCTCTTCAACTACTTCGTCATCTTCTTCGATAAGCCCTTCGAAGTCGGTGATGCCATCAATGTTGACGACAAAAATGGCACCATCGAATACATCGGTTTAAAGACGACGCGATTACGAAGTTTGTCAGGCGAGCAGATCGTCATTGCGAACAGCGACCTTACCAAGTCCCGTGTCCACAACTTCAAGCGCCAGGCAAACCGCCGCGTCGAGTACAATTTCAGCGTACTGTACAGGACTCCTGTCGACAAGCTTAAAAAGATTCCGGGTATCATCAAGGACATTATCGAACACACGCCGGACACACGCTTCGACCGCGCACATGTTGCGCGCTTCTCCGAATATGGCCTGACCATTACCGTGGTGTTCTTCATTACCGTACCTGACTTCCTCGTTTATATGAATGCCCAGGAATCGATCAATTTGAAGATCATCGAAGCATTTCAGAAAGAGGGTATCGGCTTTCAGATCCGTGAAGACAAGGAATTTCAGCTCCCTGCAGCCGGTCCGGCCACCATCAGTCAGTCACCCCCCGCCAATTAGCAAGGGTGCTGGTTATACCAAAAAGGTCAGTACATCTCTCAATATTTCGATCTCCAGCTTCTGAAACTTATCCAGTTCGATGAGTTCGTCGTCAACGTGCATAAGTTTCCCCCCCCAATTCAGTTCCACTTTGCGGGCCTTCAACGATGTGTAGAAGAACGGCGTTTCTTTACCATTCGTCATCCTATCGTCGATGTAGCTCAGCAGCGCCTCCCGCTGTGACTCGCTGATCATAATTACGTCGAACTCTCCATCATCGAAATGGCTCATCGGCGCAATGTTCAGGTTGGGTCCAATAGACCTGATATTGGTGACTTCAACCATTAGAAATTTTCCGTTATAAATTTCGCCATCGATGTTCACCTCGCAGCTCTTCGGTTTGTATTCTTCGACGATTCCCCGCAGCGTTTTCAACGCGATTTCAATTTCTTCGGCAGGGCTATTGGCCTTGTTAATGCGATCGCGCATGGTTTTGATCAGCTTTGGAAACACGCCAAATCCGATGGCTTCCAGGAAGAAATAATTATCCTTAAGTCCGTGGACTTTTCCGATGTCAAAATTTTGTCGGTTATCCAACTTCCAGCGTTCGATAATTTCATCGGGCTCGCCTTGTATGCCGAGTGTTTTGGCAATGTTGTTTGCGGTGCCCCACGGAAGAAGGGCCAGGGGATGCCGTCGGTTAAGTACCTTTCCGCTGCAGTAATACTCCGCTATTTTTCTAACTGTACCGTCGCCTCCCGCCACAGCAATGATATCCGTGGATTCGGGGATCCTTTTCTCGCTGATCTCCTTTTTTGTGGAGGAATAGCTACATTCAAATCCCGCCGATTTGATCTTTCTGACGAGCTTTTCCTTTGTATGCTCCGCCTCGCCCGCCGTGGGATTATGGAAAACCTTGATTAATGTCATTTTAAAGAGTTTTTTCTAAATCAGCTACCCAGCAAATCTGTACCACTTATAGCTGGAATGATTTTTTGAGTGATCCGCGTATGAATATTCTCATCACAAATGACGACGGCATCTACAGTCCCGGACTCTTATCGCTGGCAACCATCGCAAGCCGGTATGGCCAGGTGCGTGTGGTTGCACCCGACGTTGAGCAATCATCCATGGGCCATGCCATCACAGGATCCAGACCCTTGTTCTATAGAAAGGCTCCCATAAACTTTGGTGAAAAGATTGACGCCTATAAAGTCAACGGTACCCCTGCTGACTGTGTTTCCCTGGGTATGCACATTTCGAAGGTCGATGTAGTCCTGAGCGGCATCAACCTCGGATCCAACCTGGGCAACGCCATGTGGCACTCCGGCACACTGGCAGGCGCCAAGCAGGCAGTACTGCTGGGCGTGAAAGGCATTGCGCTTAGCACCCCCGTGGGAGACAGAGATCCAGACTTCAGAGAACTGGAATCAGATGTAAACAACACCCTGAAGGTATTACTCGCGGACAAAGACGTAAATCTTATCAACGTTAATATTCCGCTTCGTGCAAAAGGGATCAAATGGACAAGGCAATCGGTAAGACAGTACGATGGAAAGGTTTTGCCTGGCACCGATCCGAGGGGCAGAAAGCACTACTGGTATACGGTTATTCCACTGGAACCGGCCGAACAAGGTACAGACCGCTGGGCTGTGGAGGAGGGTTACATCTCCATGACTCCGCTCCGGCTGGATCTCACTGACGAGAAGGAATTAGCCAAACAACTGGTAAAACAACCGATGAATACCAGTGAACCGGCGTTGGGTCAGGAGCGCGTTATGAGTCAGGAGCTGTAGAATGAGTCATGTGCAAACCAATAAATAGTCAACCGTCAGGCACCCCTGAAAAAACTTATCTCTATCTTAAATTATGAATAATCTCTTACGCGGACTGATTGCCGGTTATGGCGCAAAAAAACTGGGTGGCGGCTGTCTGGGCACAGTGCTGGTATTTATCGTCATCTGGGTCGCCCTCGGACAGTGTCAGTGACCCGTCTGACATATTGGCTTCGTGATTTTGGAGCGAATTTTGGAGTTTTGCCGGGCATTCATCGCGAAAACAGGTGCCATGGCGCTTACGGAACAATTTTTGCCGTCTAAAGGCATTATAAATACAGAATCAGAAGGGGGAATTGACTGTTCGGAACTGCCTTCGGCATGTTCTAAGAACCAGGACCAAACGCGCAATCGGATGAAAAAGAACCTAAGGATACTTGTGCTTGAAGACATGGAGGATGACCTGGAGCTGATAGAATTCGTGCTGTCTGATGCACACTTGGACTTCTCGGCTAAGCGGGTCGACACACGGGAAGAATTCATCAAAGCGCTGAAGCGGGGGCAGATCGATGTAATACTATCCGACCACTCCCTTCCAACATTTAACTCACAGGAAGCACTGGAAATTTTTCGCGAATCAGGGCTGAAAATACCCTTCATCCTGGTGACGGGCGCCGTGTCGGAAGAATTTGCTGTGAATTCCCTTAAACAGGGAGCGGATGACTATGTATTAAAATCGAACCTTACACGCCTTCCCACGGCGATCCTGAACGCGGTAAAGCAACGCGAGGCGGAAGTCGCGAAGCTGCTGGCCAACGATGCCATGCGCAAGCAGTATGAGGAGCTAATGAAAATCAACAAAGAGCTTGATAGCTTCGTTTATAGCGTCTCTCACAATCTGCGGGCGCCATTACGGTCAGTGTTGGGACTGATCAACCTGGCCCGTATGGAAGACGAAAAACGTGATAACAATTTCACTGACTACTTCTCGATGATGGAACAGAGCATTCACAAGCTCGACGAAACCCTCAAGGAAATCCTGGATTATTCACGCAATGCCCGCCAGGACCTTACCATCGAACAGATCGAAATCAACCAACTCGTCAGTGACAATCTCGAACGCATGCAATACATGCCGGGATCTTCTCTGATCGTGAAAGACATACGCATTGATGAAACCGTTCCCCTGTTCTCGGACAAATACAGGCTATCGGTTATTTTCAATAACATTATATCGAACGCCATTAAATACTACGACGAACACAAAACTGATCCGTTCCTTCGCATTTCGATAACCATTCGTGAAGACAAAGTCCACATGGAATTCGAAGACAACGGTATCGGTATTCATCCGGAATTTCTAAGCAAAGTATTCGACATGTTCTTTAGGGCCACGCCTAACAACGAAGGCGCCGGATTGGGACTTTACATTGTGCAGGAAGCCGTCGAAAAGTTGAAAGGTACTGTTGAGATCAAGTCAGAACTGCGGAAAGGAACAAATTTCATAATCGACATTCCCAACTACCCTGATCGCGTTAATCAACAAAAGATTCAGGCTTCACGTTTATCGGAAGGGGTGAAAACGTAGGAAGCCATGTCTGAACAATAAATTTTCCCACTCTGGCGGGCCAGGACATCATTTTGTTAATTTAGCAGTATGCGCAACCCCATCGCTTATCCCCCTCAATTCGTCCTATAATGCTGCGTTACAATGCTATACTTCTTATCGACGATGATGAAGAGGACCAGGAAATTTTTATGGACGCTTTGAGAGAGGTGGATCCGTTGCTGCATTGTTCGGTAGCCAATGATGGCGAAGAGGCCCTGGAGCTCCTAAACGGCGACGCGCTGTTAAAGCCCGATCTGATATTCATTGACATGAACATGCCTAAGCTGACCGGCAAACAGGTGTTGCAGGCTTTGAAGTTCTCGGGCACGCTTCGCGACGTGCCCGTTGTCATGTATTCCACTTTTTTCGGTACCAAGGACATTGAAGAAATCAAGGCTTTGGGTGCTGCCCATCACATGCTAAAGGCAACCCGGTTCGATGAGCTGTGCACCTCACTCAGAATTATTCTCTCCACGTCGTGGTAGGCTAGTGCCATTACTCTATGGTCATAGTACCAGACAACTAGTTGCCAGGTCAGATCTTACGCCTAAATATTGCCCACCCATACTAGTGGGTGGCAAAAACACGCTGTTTTTCCGATTGTTGCATGGGTAACGACACAATAAATGTTGAGCCCTCTCCCGGCTTGCTACGGGCGGAAATAAAGCCACTGTGAAGTTCCACGATTTTCTTGCACAACGCCAGGCCTACCCCAGTTCCGGCATATTCGCCCCCGTTGTGGTGAAGCCTCCGAAACATTCCAAAGATCTCCTCTGCGTATTTCGGATCGAAGCCAATGCCGTTGTCCTCTATGAATATCCGGTAGTATCGGTTCACAAAAGTCTTACTGCTGTCGTTAACTCCATTGCTCGTTTCCGAGCGTATTTGGATAAGCGCCGGAGCGTCCTTACGCCGGTATTTCAGCGCATTGCTGAGCAGGTTATGGAAAAGGGGCCTGATCAGGCTGGGGCCGACGGCCAGCGTGGGCAGCTGCTCAATGGTAACGACAGCGCCTGCGTCATGGATTTCGTCTTCCATTTCAGAGAGGATTTCCTTCATAACCGGATTCAAATCCGTGACGACAAACGCCGACTTATCATTAGAGATTTTGGAGAACGCCAGGATGTCTATAATCAACGCCTGCATGCGCTCGGCTGCCTGCTGGATGCGCGTAACCATTTTGGCATCTTCTGCAAACACATCTTTGTATTTGGTAAACAGCCTGTCACTAAACATCCTGATTTTGCGCAAGGGCTCCTGCAGATCATGCGACGCCATAAAGGCAAAACGTTCGAGCTCCTTGTTCGCCGATTCAAGATTGGCAATGTTCTCCAATAGCTTGTGATTCAGTTGCCGCACCTTTTCTTCCGAAATCTTGCGCTCGTTAATCTCGCGTTCAAGATTTCGGTTGATCGCAATCAATTTTTGCTCCTGTTCAAACAACAACCGGTTCTTCCTGTAGAGGTCGATCAGCACGCCGACCTTCGCCCGTAACACGTCGGGATTAAACGGCTTCAGTATAAAATCAATGGCACCCGACTGGTAACCCTTAAACATGCTCTCATCGCCATAGTTATTCGCCGTGATGAATATTATGGGTATGTGCTTCAGCTTCTCCCGTTCATAGATCAGCGCCGCCGTTTCGAAACCGTTGAGGTTCGGCATCTTTACGTCCATCAGGATCATGGCAAAATCGAACTCATTCAACAACACCTTTAGCGCCTGCCGACCGGAATTTGCTTTGACAAACTGGTAGCCTCCTGGTTCCAGTATCGTCTCGATTGACAAGAGATTGTCTTCCCGGTCATCGACTAAAAGTATCTTCGGCTGCATGAACTATGTTCGTCTTTTAACCTCGGCAAATTAACCCCAGTCTCACTTGCAAAACCACAAGCGCATCAGCGAAAGCAACTGATCAATTTTCACGGGCTTCGTAATATAATCAGAAGCACCCGCTTCAATGCACTTCTGACGGTCTCCTTTCATCGCTTTCGCCGTAACGGCGATAATCGGTAACGTGTTGTTCTTGTGCTCGCGCCTTATTTTCTGCGTCGTTTCGTACCCATCCATCTCCGGCATCATGATGTCCATCAGGACCATTTCAACCTTGGGATTTTCCGTCAGGATCTTGATCGCCTCCTTCCCGCTTTCCGCGGTAATGGCATTGATATTAAAACGCTCAAACACCGTGGTCAGGGCGAACAGGTTACGCACGTCGTCATCGACGATCAGGATATTCTTTCCGGTCAGTATATCTTCTTTGTTTCTGATATTCTCTATGATCCGGCGCTTTTCGGGTGCCAGGCTCTTGTGATTGATATGCACATGGGAAATTGTTTCCTCCAACAGATACTCGATAGAATTCACGCCTTTTACAATATGCGAACTGGCGTGTAAGTTGATCTGTGCCAGCTCATTCTTGTTAAAATCTTTACCTGAGTAAACAATTACCGGAGTGAGGTCATGCTTGGTTTTATGCATGTCGCGTAACAACTCTGATCCCGGCACGTCGGGCAGCGTGTAATCGAGAATAATACAATCGAAGGGTTGCGCCTGAACGCGCTCCAGTGCCTTCTTGCCGGTGCCCACAATTGTGATCTCAACCTGATCGTCGTGCAGCATCTTGGCGATCTGGGAAGAATCTATTTCGTTGTCCTCCACGATCAGAACGTGTTTAATTGTCCGCTGGTGATACGCGAGGATGTCGTCAAACAAACTTTCCAGCAGGTCGTTATCCAGCGGCTTAAACCAGAAGCTGCGCGCGCCTCGTTTCAAGGCCAGGGTGCGATTTTCTTCGCCGGAGATTACGTGAATGGGAATGTGGCGATAGTTCAGATCATTTCGCAAAAGGTCGATCACTTTCCAACCACTTGTATCCGGAAGTTTCACGTCGAGCGTGATGGCGATAGGTGTGAAGCGGTTAATGAAATCGAACACCTCGAGATAGTTGGTGGCTACCACCGCCTTCATATTTCGATCATGGGCCTTTTCAATAAGGATCTTTCCAAACCGGAGATCATCTTCAACGATCAATACCACTTTATCGTCTTGCTGAATATGGGTTCGGTCGTCGCCCGTCTCATTAATCATTTCATTTACGATATCCATACCCCTTTCCACGCCTTCGCTGGAGAGGCGCAGGTTGTCAAGCAAGGCGTTCATCGGCTGGCCATCGGCGTCCAGTTGAAGTTGTTGAATCACCTTGATGCTCTCGGATACTTCGCGAGGCGTGGCGATCGGCATACTTTGCAAAGGGAGGTATAGCGTAAATGTACTTCCCCTGCCCGCCTGGCTTTCGAGTTCGATGGTTCCCCCGAGCAATTCGGCGAGACCCCGGCTGATGGACAGACCGAGACCCGTTCCGCCATACTTCCGGCTGGTAGAACCCTCGGCCTGCTGAAACGCTTCGAATATGATCGATTGCTTCTCCAACGGTATGCCTATCCCTGTGTCGCTGATCGAGAAGGCAACCACCGTGGGTGCGTTGTCCAACGTTGGCACTCCGGAACGCCAGGTGCGCTTCGACTGAAAAATTTTCAATGAAACCTCACCTTTCTCCGTGAATTTGAACGCGTTCGAAAGAAGGTTCTTGAGGATCTGGTTCAAACGTTGTATGTCTGTATCCATAGCGGCCGGAAGCAGGTAGTCGGTCTCTATCCGGAACTTGAGGCTCCGTGCTTCGGAGATCGGTTTGAACGTCGTTTCCACGAAGTTCGCGATCTCGCTGATACGCACCGACGAGATGTTCGCAGAAATAAAACCCGATTCAATCTTCGAAAGATCAAGAATATCGTTGATAAGCTGGATCAGGTCATCGCCACAGGAGTGAATCGTTTTGGCATAGCGAATCTGCTTGTCGTTCAGGTTACCCTCTGCATTTTCATACAATTGCTGCGCGAGGATGAGCAAGCTGTTGAGTGGGGTTCGCAGTTCGTGCGACATGTTCGCGAGAAATTCCGACTTATATTTCGACGTGAGGGTAAGCTGTTCGGCCTTCTCTTCCAGCGAGCGGCGCGCTTCTTCCACTTCTTTGTTCTTCGCCTCCACCTCGTCTTTCTGCTTCACCAGCAGCAATGCTTTGTCCTGCAATTCGTCGTTCGTGCGGCGCAATTCTTCCTGCTGCGTCTTAAGCTCACCCGCCAGCGACTGCGACTGTGCCAGCAGTTCTTCCGTACGCGTGTTGGTTTCAATGGTATTCAAAACGATACCCAGACTTTCTGTTAACTGGTCGAGGAAGTCAAGATGGGTTTCGCTGAATGGATCGAGTGAGGCCAGCTCAATTACGGCCTTTACGTTGGTTTCAAAGATGACCGGCAGGATGATGAGGTTCGCCGGCCTTGCCTTACCAAGGGCCGAATTGATCTTTACATAGTTCCCCGGGACGTTGGTAAGCAGGATGCGCTCTTTCTCCTGTGCGCATTGACCCACAAGTCCTTCCCCTATGGAAAATTCGCGAGGGATGTTCTTATCTTCTTTGTACGCATAGGAAGCGAAGAGTTCGAGTTTGACGCGGCTGGTTTCTTCGTCCTGGCGCAGGATGTAAAACGCACCATAGTGGGTGGACACCACCTGGGCGAGTTCTGAGAGAATGCGTTTCGTAACGGTCTTGAGATCCTTCTGGCCCTGAAGCATCTGTGTGAACTTTGCCAGGTTGGACTTCAACCAGTCCTGGTCCTGATTCCGCAGCGTCGTTTCGCGCAGGTTCGTGATCATCTGGTTGATCGTATCTTTTAAAGCTTCGAGTTCTCCTTTGGCATCCACCCGGATGGTTCGCGTCAAGTCGCCTTTAGTAACAGCCGACGCCACCTCGGAAATCGAACGCACCTGCGTAGTAAGGTTTGCCGCCAGCTGGTTCACATTCTCCGTCAAGTCTTTCCAGGTACCAGAGGCACCAGGCACACTGGCCTGGCCACCGAGTCGTCCTTCCACACCCACCTCGCGGGCAACGGTAGTTACCTGTTCGGCAAACACGGCGAGTGTATCGATCATCTCGTTGATGGTATCCGTAAGCTGCGCCAATTCACCGAGTGCATTGATGCTCAACTTTTGTTTCAGATTACCCTTGGCCACCGAGGTCACTACTTTCGCAATGCCGCGCACCTGGCCCGTGAGGTTGGAAGCCATCTGGTTCACAGAGTCGGTAAGATCTTTCCAGGTACCGGCCACACCACGCACCTCTGCCTGGCCGCCGAGCTTTCCTTCTGTACCTACTTCACGCGCCACGCGGGTAACTTCAAACGCGAAGGAGTTCAACTGCTCCACCATCGTGTTGATCGTGTTTTTGAGCTCGAGCATTTCGCCGCGCACGTCCACGGTGATCTTCTTCGACAAGTCTCCGTTGGCCACGGCGGTTGTTACACCAGCGATGTTTCGCACCTGGTCAGTAAGGTTACCGGCCATTTGGTTCACGGAGTCCGTCAAATCTTTCCAGGTACCCGCTACTCCCGGTACGAACGCCTGGCCCCCGAGTTTTCCATCAGTACCTACCTCCCGGGCTACACGCGTTACTTCGGAAGCAAAACCCCGAAGCTGATCCACCATGGTGTTCAGCGTATCTTTCAACTGGAGGATCTCGCCGCGAACGTCCACCGTGATCTTCTTCGACAAGTCACCATTGGCGACGGCGATTGCTACATTGGCGATGTTGCGGATCTGCGCGGTCAGGTTGCCCGCCATCTGGTTCACGGAGTCGGTCAAACCTTTCCACACACCGGCCACACCTTTTACGGTGGCCTGGCCACCCAGTTTACCCTCAGAACCCACTTCACTGGCCACGCGGGTTACTTCCGACGCAAACGAGTTGAGCTGATCCACCATGGTGTTGATCGTGTCTTTCAACTCGAGCATTTCACCTTTCACGTCAACGGTGATCTTCTTCGACAAATCACCCTTCGCCACGGCCGTCGTTACTTCGGCGATGTTCCGCACCTGGTTGGTGAGGTTATCGGCCATTTTATTTACCGAGTCTGTCAAATCTTTCCATGTACCCCCTACGCCCGGCACATCGGCCTGGCCGCCGAGCTGGCCTTCCGAACCTACCTCCCGCGCTACACGCGTTACCTCCGACCCGAATGAGTTGAGCTGGTCCACCATCGTATTGATCGTGTTCTTGAGCTCGAGCATCTCCCCCCGTACGTCAACGGCAATCTTCTTGGACAAATCACCCTTCGCCACGGCAGTCGTTACCTCGGCGATATTCCGCACCTGGTTGGTAAGGTTTGATGCCATCTGGTTCACCGAGTCGGTCAAGTCCTTCCACGTGCCCCCGACACCGGGTACATTTGCCTGGCCCCCGAGCTGACCTTCTGAACCTACCTCGCGGGCTACACGCGTTACCTCCGACGAGAAGGAGTTCAATTGGTCCACCATCGTGTTGATGGTATTTTTCAGCTCGAGCAGTTCTCCCTTGGCATCCACGGTAATCTTCTTGGACAAGTCACCCTTCGCCACGGCCGTTGTTACCCCCGCCACGTTCCGTACCTGTGCCGTGAGGTTACCGGCCATTTGGTTCACCGAATCGGTCAGATCCTTCCAAACACCACCCACGCCCTTCACCGTGGCCTGACCGCCCAGTCGCCCTTCCGTACCCACCTCGAGTGCCACACGCGTCACCTCGGAAGCAAAAGAGTTGAGCTGATCCACCATCGTATTGATCGTGTTCTTGAGCTCCAGCATTTCGCCGCGCACGTCTACCGTGATTTTCTTCGACAAGTCACCGTTCGCCACCGCCGTCGTTACACCGGCGATGTTACGCACCTGTCCGGTGAGGTTGCCGGCCATGTTGTTCACCGAATCGGTTAGATCCTTCCAAACGCCCCCGACACCCTTTACAGTTGCCTGGCCCCCGAGCTTTCCTTCTGTTCCCACTTCGAGTGCCACGCGCGTTACTTCAGATCCAAATGAGTTTAGCTGATCCACCATCGTGTTAATGGTATTCTTCAGCTCAAGCATTTCACCCCGCACGTCCACCGTGATCTTCTTCGACAAGTCACCGTTTGCCACGGCGGTTGTCACCCCGGCGATATTTCTTACCTGATTGGTCAGGTTACCAGCCATTTCATTCACGGAGTCGGTCAAGTCTTTCCACGTACCACCTACTCCGGGCACATCAGCCTGGCCCCCCAGCTGACCCTCTGATCCTACCTCCCGGGCTACACGCGTCACTTCCGAAGAGAAGGAATTCAACTGATCCACCATGGTATTGATCGTATTCTTCAACTCGAGCAACTCGCCCTTGGCGTCAACGGTAATTTTCTTCGATAAGTCTCCTTTTGCCACTGCCGTCGTCACACCGGCGATGTTACGCACCTGCGCCGTGAGGTTGCCGGCCATTTGATTCACTGAATCGGTCAGATCCTTCCACACACCGCCAACCCCTTTCACCGTAGCCTGCCCGCCGAGTCGTCCTTCCGTACCCACCTCGAGCGCCACCCGTGTTACTTCCGACCCGAAGGAGTTCAACTGATCCACCATCGTATTAATGGTGTTCTTCAGTTCGAGCATTTCTCCCTTTACGTCTACCGTGATCTTTTTCGACAGGTTACCGCGCGCAATGGCGGTCGTTACTTCGGCGATATTTCTTACCTGGCTGGTGAGGTTACCCGCCATGTTGTTTACGGAGTCAGTCAGATCTTTCCATACGCCACCCACTCCCTTAACTTTAGCCTGACCGCCCAGCTTGCCTTCCGACCCCACCTCACGCGCCACACGCGTTACTTCCATCGAAAACAGGTTGAGCTGTTTTACCATGTAGTTTACCTCTTTGGCAATGCGCAAAAATTCTCCCTCCAGTTTGTGGTCTGAGATCTCTTCAGGCATTTCCTGAGACAGATTCCCCTTTGCCACGGAACTGATAACGTGGGCTATTTCGATAGTAGGGTGCACAAGGTCAGAGATCAATACGTTGAGCGAGCGTACACCTTCTCCCCACGAGCCCTTATTGCTGGGTAGCTCGATGCGCTCGGTGAGCTTTCCCTGTTTACCGATGGTATTTCCCGCGCGCGTGAATTCAAGCATCATGCGCTCATTCAGCGAAATGATCTCATTCAGCGTATCGAAAATCTTTCCGTTCAGGCCCACTTCGTCTATCGGCAAGCGAACGGAAAAATTCCCATTCTTTACCTCGGCCAAAACGTGTAACAATTCCTTAGACCGTTCGACATCAAGGGTAAGTGCATGGCCATTGTGGTTGCCATTTCCGTTTGGCCCTTTTAATGCTTTCGCCCCTTTCAAAGGCGTATGACCATTACCACGCGAGCGCTCCTGCGTCCCATTGTGTCCGTTCGAAGCGCGCGCTGTCTTTTTGGTTGCCACCCGCTTTGTCTTGGCGGCAGTTGCCTTCATGGCCTTTGTCTTTTTTGCACGCTTATCCTGTACGTCATCCTTGATCTTCATAGAAGGCGATTTTAGTCTGAGGGTAAAATTAAGGAAGTATGTGGCTCAATTGCATGAATTCAGCGCAATCCGAAAAGCGGCAAAAAAATGTTAGAAACACAGAAACGGGGTTGTGGAATTTTATCATCAATTCTAACTCCGTGCCAAATGGATAGCGGGCGGGGAAGGCCTCAAAAAACGTGTGCGGCCGGGAATCTTATTCCCATTCAGTTTGCCCGACTGTGGAATATACTCCACACCCGGGTGGGCTGGACTACCGGTCATGACTGAAAAGCCGCCCTTAACAACTGGCACTAATATTCGAACTACGCAAGGGTCCAAACCTTAATCCTATGCTCAGAATCCTCGGACTTACCTTTCTTGTGCTGTTGACGCTGCTGCTTTTCGGGTTCGGAGGCAGTCTGGTCCTAGGCGCACTGCCCCTGGCTCGGATACTTTTCTATTGCTTCGTGCTCCTGATACTGCTCTTCCTCCTGCTCGGTCCCGGACTCATCAAACGGAGGTGATCCACTCATTCCGGCAATTTGAAGCGGACGTGGAAGGTGGTTCCAATACCGGGTTCACTTTCCACATCGACCTGTGCGCAGTGGCTATTCAGGATATTTTTTGTAGAAGTTAGTCCAAGGCCCATTCCACTCTGTTTATCGGTAAAAAATGGATCAAACAATTTGCCCAAATCGTCCTTCACAATACCCTTGCCGTTGTCGGCAATCGACACCACAACCTCCTGGCCCTTTCTCAGAGCATCTATGCGAAGAAAGCCGGATTCCTGTGTTATCGCTTCGATAGCATTTATAATGATGTTAAGTAATGCGACCTGGATCTTGTCCGGATCGACGAGTATTTTCGGCAAATCCTGCGCAAATTCCACCTCCAGCGTAATCTGATTGAGCTTGATGCGATCAATGGCCAGCTTTAGGGTATCATCAACTATATCACGAACCGACGACAATTGCAGATTCAATTCCCTGGGCCTACTCGATCTCAGCATTTCCCCTACGAGTTGTTCAATGCGATGGGAATTTCTTTCGATGATGTCAGCATACAACGTTCCAGCTTCACTGTCTTCTGGCAGTTCGCGTCGAAGCTGATCGAGAGCCAGGCTTAGATTCGTGAGCGGGTTGCGAACTTCGTGCGCGATAGTACGCGCCAGTTTACCGGTTAACGACAGGCGCTCGGCAATCAGCAAATCTTTTTCGGCCTGTTTTCTCAAAGTAAGGTCGTGGACAATGCACTGAAAACAGCAGAGCTCCCTGGATGGATGAGGGATGTACACACAGTTCAGAAGTGATTCTTTGGTCTCCCCGTTGCGCGTAACCAATCTCACCTCGAAATCCTTTATGTGATCTGTTTCTGTCAGGCTGGTACGGTAACGCGTGAATTCGTCGGCGTCTCCAAACAAAGACTGTAAGCTCATTCCCGCAATTTCCGAAGCCGCATAGCCAAACATTTGCACAAAAGATTCATTCACATCAGTCAGTTTAAGGGATCGCGTGGCCAGCAGGATGGGGTCAATGCTTCGCTCGAACAACGAACGGTACTTGCGCTCTTTTTCATCCAGCTCGCGAATGATCTTGGCCCGGCTCCACGCATAGCGAATGCTGCGTTCCAGCAGCGAGGAATTCAATTCACTTTTTATGAGGTAATCTGCCGCACCTGATCTACTGGCATCAATATCTACATTGAGGTTGTTCTGACCGGTAAGAATTATCGAAGGGGCAAGAATTCCGTTATCATGTAGAAAGCGCACGAGCTCCAGGCCGTTCTCACCGCCTAAATGATAATCCACCAGGTACAGGTCATAGGCTTCCGTTAACGCCTTTTTGCGGGCTGCTCCGATGCTTGGTTCCCAGACGACGTCGAAATCGAATGTGTCGATTCCCGACAGATACTCTTTTGCGAGGATCACGTCGTCTTCATCGTCCTCCACCAGCAGGACCCGGATCGTAGGCTTCGTGTTTTTCATTCTTGTCTGTGCCTTATCAAACAACTTTTATTCCATAGCCGCCGAATCAAAGCCCAGTAATTGTCGCGCAATACGGCGCCCATTGTAGAATTTGGACGCAGTGAATGTGTAAAGGTGAGCGTTCAGTCCTCAAATCGGGTAACAGTATTCCTTCAATCGATTAGTATGAACTGGCACGCATTTCCCTTGACGAATCATCAACGGTTCTTTATCAAGACAAGTCAATTATGAAAAGTATCCTCTACATCCTCGCAGTATTGCTGCTCACGACGTGGCTGGTTGGTACCCTCGTCTATATGGTGGGCGCATGGGTGCATTTGTTCCTGATCTCCTCGCTGCTGGTCATCCTGCTGCTGTCGCGCATGGACAGGACCATGACGACCTGACGGATACCCTTTGTTACGAAGAATTTTCGCCACGCAGGGCCCAGCAATGTTTACTACTGCTCCTCATAGCATCTATCAACATTAAATTGCATGAACCATGAAAGCTAAAACGAATCACAAGGCCAACGTTGCCCGAAAACATTCGCGGGTTCCACGAAAAGGCGCGCCACGGAAGAGTATCGAAAATCGCGACCTCAACGTCGACAATGAAACCACCAATGCGGACCGGGAAGAAGAGTGGAGTGAAAAGAAAGTAAACGACGTAACATTGCCCAGTGATCGCAGTGTGGAAGACGAAGAAGATCGCGAAGCCAAACGGAAAATAGCGGATGCAAACCCCGCTGATGACATTCAGAACTGAGGTTGTATCGAATGAAATGAGAATGTCTCAAACAAAAGAGGCAGCAAAGCAAGCAAAGTATTTTTACCGCAGAGAGGCAAGGACGCGAAGCTTCGCAAAGGGTGCCTGCGGCACAAATTAAGAATTTGCCATAGAAAGAGGCTGCCTCAAAACGGACAGCCTCTCTTCTTTCTATTCTACCGTTTACTACTACTCTCCGTCGTGGGTCTTATCATGATTTTCAATCATCGAAAGATGTTCCTTTAAACCAGGCAAGGTGGCAACGATCCACTCTTTAAGCTCCGGATCTTCGGTCTTATCAAGACGTGATTCGAACTTGTTGATAGACTTTTCATGGCGATCCTCCATGGCATCGCACCATTGCTCGTCAAACTTATCGGAGGATTCTTCCGAAAGTTTGTTCATCTCTTTAACATCATTATCGGACTCCTGTAAGGGAATGGCAATGCCGTTTTTGTCGGCATAGGCTTTCAATTCGTTCAGGATCTTCATGTGTTGTTCTTCAAGCGTCGCCGCCATGGCCTTCACATCACTGTTGCTAGACTTATTCTTTGCCAGTTGGGCGATCTTAATTTCAGCGAGATTGCTGGTCACGGCATTGACGACGAAGTCTGCATCCTTTTCCTCCGTGCGGTCCGTGAAAGTCGAGTCGTTGGCGTCTTCCGCCATTTCAATGCTCTCGTCGTGGGAAGAAGCGGTTTCCTGCTTCTTTGATTCGCAGGAGGAGAGTAATAGGGACAGCACCAATGCTGAAGTGCCGAATGTGCTAAATAGTGTTATCTTTTTCATGTGAGTAGGCTTTTAGTGGTTAGCGTAATAATTAGTTGTTATGATGGTATTGGTCTTGATTGTTATCCAGGCAACGGCATCTTGTGCAGCGACCCCGGACGGTAAGGATTGTTCTAAAATCATACCACCACCAAACACCCCTGTAATCGGGGTATTGCATGTAACAATTTCCACAGTTAATCTCGCATAGCAGGAGACTTTTCCCTACCGGCCGATTGGCGTGCGTTACGGAGGAATCACATTGAAAACGTTAGGATAGAGAACCGTTAGGATTGCCATCGTTCGAGGCGTTGCGAACAGGTAAAAGCACGGATCCATTTAAAGGTTGAAATGTTCATTTAAATGGAATATACCCCGTCTAAACAATGGCCTCGAATTGTGTTTTTAAATACGCCTGAAAAGGAATATCATGGGCTTTTATATCTACTAAGGATAGTAGTGTAAGGGCCACCCATTGAATAAAAGCGCGATACCAGGCGGCAGACTTTGATCTGTCAACAGGTCTCGCGTGGCATATTAAACTTACGATCCAAAAAATGAAACCCTCCGTTTTTCTGGCCGACGACGACGACGATGATTGCGTATTGTTCCAGGATGCGATGAATGAAGTGGCGCGCGACCATGAACTCGTAATTGCGTACGATGGGCAGGAGTTGCTGGAAGTGCTCGAAGCTCGCGTACCGCCTGAACCGCGAGTCATCTTTATTGATCTCAATATGCCGCGCAAAAATGGCATCGAATGCCTGCAAGAGATCAAGCGCATGGAAAAACTCAAAGACATACCAGTCGTCATTCTATCCACCTCGTCACAAGCGGACTCGATCGAGACGGCCTATGCGCACGGAGCCGATCGCTATGTTACCAAACCTGGCACCTATGCCATGCTGAAGAAAACAATTGTGACCGTCCTGGCCATTGACTGGAACAACGCGCGGCCCATTTCGTTCGATCAGTTTATCCTGAGTATTTCGTAATATTCAGCGTCATTTATCAACGACACCTGCAACACCGTATGAAACGAACCAAAGTGGCCATCCTCGGAGGTGGTTTTATTGCTGACATTCATCTGGAAAGTTACCATCGATTTATTCCTGAAGCCGAAGTAGTTGCTATCTATGCGCGTCAGTCGGACAAGGCGAAAGCCATGGCGGAAAAGCACGGCCTGGCGAATTGGTACCACAACATCGACACGCTGTTGGCCGACTCAGGATGCGAGGTAGTAGATATTTGTCTTCCGAATTACCTGCATGCCGATGCTACGCTAAAGGCCGCGGCAGCCGGCAAGCACATCATCATTGAAAAGCCCCTCGCCGTTACCCTGGAGGAGGCCGATGCCATGATTGACGCCTGCAAGAAAGCAAACGTAAAGCTCATGTATGCCGAAGAGCTATGCTTTGCACCGAAGTACGAACGCGTACGCCACCTGGTCAAAGAAGGCGCCGTTGGTGACATCTTTATGCTTAAACAATCTGAAAAGCACTCTGGTCCGCACACCGATTGGTTTTATGATATCCAGTACTCGGGTGGTGGCGTTCTTATGGATATGGGCTGCCATGCCTTTGGTTGGTTTTTTTGGATGCTCAACAACACGCCTGTGAAGAGTGTGCAGGCAAGTATGAATACCGTGCTGCACAAGGGCAGGACGCGCGGCGAAGATAATTCAGTGGTCATCGTGGAATTCGAGAACGGCGTCACGGCTGTAGCGGAAAACAGTTGGGCCAAGCACGGAGGTATGGACGACCGCAGCGAAGTTTATGGTACCGCAGGAGTCGTCTATGCCGACCTGTTCATCGGAAACTCGGCCCTCACGTATAGCAAGAATGGCTACGGCTATGCGATGGAAAAAGCGGATACTACGGCGGGCTGGAGCTTCACCGTATTCGAAGAGGTTTTTAACCAGGGCTATCCACATGAACTGAAGCATTTTATTGAATGCGTAAGAGAAAACAAGGAGCCGCTTGTGACGGGCGAGTTAGGACGCAAGGTATTGGAAGTCATTTATGCAGCCTATGCATCAGCGGGTCAAGGACGAAAAATATCATTGCCTTACCACCCCCAGGTTAAGCGTCCAGTCGATCTCTGGCTGGAGCCTGGCGCGCCGTGGCAAAAGTAATCGAAATCAAGAATCAGAGAAATTGATTGCCGCGGACAGATTACGTCCAAAGGAGATGCATTCATTTTTAGCTACTGCGTACTAGCTGGACGTGAGCCGGAATGTGTGCAGGTATTCCCGGTAGGTATAACTAATCCTGAGCGAATGGATGTCGCAAATCTTTTTTACGATGGCCAGCCCCAGGCCAAGTGAATTGGACGCTTGGTTTTGCTTCTGGAAACGCTCGAACAATACGCCAGGATCTCCTTTCAATGCTTCGCCGCTATTCTCGATAACGAACTGATGATCGTCAATCAGAATGTCTATTTTACCCTGCCCTGCATTGTGTTTAACGGCATTGGTGAGCAGGTTGGTGAACAACACGTCGGCCAGTGTGCCGTTCATTTCCAGTCTGAGCGATCCGGCCTGACTAATGGAAACGGTGATGCCCTTCAGCGTGAATATTTCTTCGATGGACGCAAGCTTTGCATCAATCAATGCATTCACATCTACGACTTCGCGTTCATAAAACTGGCCATTTTCTATCTTGGAGAGCAGCAAAAGGGCGTGATTCAGGCGCGACAGCCGAAGGGTTGATTCATGAATGTCCTGGATCCATGACATCTGGTTCGTGGAAACATTTCTTTCCTGAATGAGTTCCTCCACGCGACTGTTGATAAGCGCAAGAGGTGTCTGGATTTCGTGCGATGCATTTTCTGTGAATTCCTTCAGATTCCTGTAGTCGCGCGAGATCTTTTCGGTCATCTTTACCAGCTCCGAATTTAACTCGTTGAATTCGAAAATGGGCTCAGGCGTTAAGCTCAGCGCAGAACCATTGCTTACATCAAATGCTTTCGCCTTTGCCAGGGTTTGATAAAACGGTCGCCAAAGGACCTTTGAGAATCGGCGCTGAAAGATGTAAAGCAATGCCAGTCCAACGCTGAGCGTAACCAGCATTGCCAGGGTGATGGATTTGAGCAATGACACGGACTCAATAAGGGACTTCCTGATACTCACCTTATACAACTCCCCGCCTACTGCACAGTAAAAAGTGTGCTCACGGAACGGGATCAACTGTTGATTGTATCGATTGTCCATCAGCGTATCTTTGAAAAGCGGGAGAGACTTCAGCGTATCGGATACTGATATCAACGTGATTTTATCCTCAACAAAATAGCAACTCTCTTCCCAAACTCCGTGTAGCCGGACGTAGTGCTCAAAGTCCCGTCGCTCTACCTTTAGCCGATCCTCAACTTCCCGATAGATCATGCGTTCAACCAAAACGTAAAAGCTGCTCGCAATCACGACATAGGTGAGCAATGAAAAAGCGATGTAGTAGAGATTGGTTCGTCCGAGGAGTTTCAATTTGCGCCAAATTTATAGCCGATGCCGTATATCGAATGTATGTATTCCGCACATCCACCATCGGTGAGTTTCTTGCGCAGATTCTTAATGTGAGAGTACAGGATGTCAAAGGAATCTACTGAATCAATATTGTCACCCCACAGGTGCTCTGCCATGGACGCCTTGGTGAGCGCAATATCAACGTTCGACATAAAAAACAGGAGCAAATCATATTCTTTCTTCGATAACGATATTTCAGTATCACCCACGAACACGCGCCGTGTGTTGTAGTTGACCCTGAGCTCCTGGTAAGCTATCTCGTTGTTTCCGCCGAAGTGACGACGGCGCAGGATGGCCTTCACGCGTGCATTCAGCTCCGAAAGGTGAAAGGGCTTCGTCAGATAATCGTCTGAACCAATTTCCAGGCTTCGAATGCGATCTTCCAGAGCATCGCGTGCGGAAATAATGATGATGCCGGACTTAGCTTTGAGTCGTTTCAATATCTCAACGATGTCGAAGCCGGTTCCATCGGGCAGGTTGATGTCTACCACCACACAGTCATAAGCATAGAGATTAACCTTTTCTACTGCGGCGTCGTAAGAAAATACCGACTCCACGACAAATCCTTCTTTGCTCAGGTACGAGGCGATGCTTTCTGCCAGGATAGGTTCGTCTTCTATAATCAGAATTTTCAAATGAATACGTGTTTAATGTCGTAAAAATAGGATTCGATTCTGAAAACATTCCGTAGACGCGTGATTTTGGTGGCTTCCCAGATTTTTCCAGAATCGGATCCTAGACTTGCATCGTTGACAGATCGAAAAATCATGAAACGAACGGTATTCTACACATTATTGCTCATGCTGGTACCCGCAGCGCTAATTCAGGCACAACCCATCGACCTGCCCACCGCGCTGGAGCAAAGCAAGGTTAACTATCCGCTTTTGAAAGCACGACAAATGGATGTGCAGAGCGCAGATCAGGATGTTCTGGCTGCGAAATCTGAGTACATACCTCGGCTGGCAGTGCAACATCAATACACCTATGGAACAAGCAACAGCGTGGCCGGTTCATTTTACCCGAACCCGGCGGTCATTTCCCCTTCAGGTGGTATTCGTGCTGAAAACACCTACGTGGCCACCTGGGGAAGCTTTACAAGTACGCTGATGGAATGGAATGTTTTTAACTTTGGAAGAGTGTCGGCTAATGTATCGGCGGCCAAGGCCGGACTTGCTTCAACACAAGCCGCCTACGAGAATGAATTGTTTCAGCACCAGGTGCGCGTAGCCGACGCCTACCTGCTTGCCTTGATCGCCAACCGGCTTACCCGCATCCAGGAAAGTAACTTGCAGCGCGCGCGTCGTTTCAAAGAAGTTGTTGGCGCGGGCGTGCGATCGGGTATGCGCCCAGGGGTAGATAGTTCGCTCGCGAATGCAGAATATACGAAAGCAGAAATGCTCGTGCTGGAAACGACTCGCAATGCCCAGACACAGCTGCTTCAATTAGCAGAGTTCTCAGGCGTAATAGGCAATACGCTGCCCGCACCCGACAGCATGAGATTCTTTAGCGGATTGCCGTTGCTTCCAGACACGTCGACGACTTCATTAAACCCCATTCTTAGTTTATACGATGCCCGCGCGCGCCAGTCAGCCGCCCGGAGTACCGCCATCCGTCGATCATACCTTCCATCAATTTCGCTGGTAGGAGCCGCCTGGGCACGTGGTTCAGGCATCTCGCCCGCCGACGACTCGTTTCACACCAGTTTTAATGACGGAACGGAGTATAGCGCATACAATTATATGTTCGGTGCTTCGACGCGTTGGAACCTGACGGATATCATACCGATCAGCCATCGCTATCGCAGCGAACGTTACCACTATGCGCGAGACCGCGAACAATACAACGACCAACGACTAAAACTACAACGGCAGCGTCGCGAATCGGAGATTCACTACGCGTTAATGCTCGAGCAAGCTTCACGAGCACCGGTCCAATTGGCTGCGGCGCAACGGGCGTACCGACAGGCGTCGGCCCGGTACAGCAGCGGTCTGACAGACCTGCCCACCATGCTGCAAAGCATGGTGACCTTAAGTCGGGCCGAAGCTGACATGGCCATTGCCTACAGCAACACATGGCGGGCCCTTTTGGCGATCGCTGCCGCGAAAGGCGACTTGAACATTTTTCTCCAGGCAATCCAATAGTTAATAACTAATCACCGCCAACGCGGTGCCAACACGCAGGCTATGTACCAACTCATTCGAAGTGCCTTACGCAAACCGATATCCGTGATGGTTGGCATCATTGCCATCGTATTCTTCGCGTTGCTGTCGATGCGCAGCATTCCCGTCGATATCTTTCCTGACCTCGACCTGCCGACCATCTACGTCGTGCAGCCATACGGCGGCATGGCTCCTGATCAAATGGACGGATTCATTACCACCCGCTATCAGGACCACTTTCTGTATGTATCCGGCATTCGCGACGTCGAAGTGAAAACCATTCAGGGGATGTCGCTGATTAAATTGCAATTCTATCCCGGCGCCGACATGGCGCAGGCCGCAGCTGAAGTTGCCAACAATATTTCTCGCGCGAAAGCCTACATGCCTGAAGGCACCGTGCCGCCTCAAGTGATACGTTTCGATGCCAGCTCAGTGCCTGTCGGACAACTCGTGTTTTCCAGTACCTCGAGGTCACTTAACGAAATTCAGGACTTTGCTTCATCGCGCGTTCGTCCCATGTTCTCCAAGATCGAAGGCGTGTCCAGTCCGCCGCCCCTTGGCGGAAACCAGCGGACTATTGTGATCCGTCTGGATCCGCAACGGCTACGAAGCTACAACCTGACACCGGAAGAAGTTATCCGGGCAGTGGGAAACACGAACCAGCCGTCGCCAGCGGGCAATATCCGCATCGGGAATCGAACCCTGATGACGCCAGTGAACTCGCTCATTGATAAGCCAGCCGATTTTCTCGACGTACCCATTCGCACGGGCGCTGGCCCTACGGTCTTCATCCGCGATATTGCGACAGTCGAAGACGCGGCCGACATAACGGTGGGCTATGCGCTGGTTCAGGGCAGACGCGCCGTCTACATTCCCGTCGTAAAAAAATCAGACGCGTCGACGTTGTCGGTGGTTAACAACATTCGTGCGGCGTTGCCTCTCTTGCAAAATGCCGTTCCCGAGGATGTCAAGATCACATACGAATTCGATCAATCAACCTACGTTACCAACGCCCTCAAGAGTCTTGTCACTGAAGGAGCACTCGGCGCACTGCTTACGGGCCTGATGGTGTTCCTCTTCCTACGCGACTGGAGAAGCGTGATCATTGTGGTGATCACCATTCCGATATCTGTATTGAGCGCAATCATCTTGCTGCATCTCTTCGGACAGACTATCAATATCATGACGCTGAGCGGGCTGGCATTGGCGGTCGGGATTCTTGTCGATCAGGCAACGGTGAGTATCGAGAACATCCACCAGCACCTGGAAATGAAGAAGTCCAAAGCCCAGGCAATCTGGGATGCTTGCAAGGAAATTGCCTTTCCTGAATTCCTGATCCTGCTGTCGATTCTTGCGGTATTTGCTCCAGCGCTGGTCATGCAAGGAATACCCAAGTCTATGTTCCTTCCACTTTCATTGTCCGTGGGCTTTGCCATGATATCCTCATTTCTGTTGTCGCAAACCTTCGTGCCTGTATTGTCGAGCTGGTTGTTGAAAGATCACCGCCATCACGACGCAACGCTTGCCCTGGACAGCGACGAAACCCGAAGTATGATTCAGGAAAGTCATGAGCTGAAACCGCTAAGGGGATTTGAAAAATTCAAACATCGCTATCTGCTGATATTGAACAAGGTCATCGCCCGAATTCGCATCTACACGGCAGCCTATCTTATTGGAGCGATGTGTCTTATCGGTCTTTCCTTTTACGTAATTGGAACGGACATCCTTCCACACGCCAACAGCCGGCAATTCCAGCTTCGTATTCGAGCGATTGACGGTACACGGGTAGAACGCACGGAAGAGACGACGCTGAAGGTGCTCGGGCTGATCCGTGACGAAGTAGGTGCCGAACAGGTAGACATCACATCTGCGTATGTGGGAAATGTCCCTACCAGCTACGGCACGTCGCAGATCTTCGTTTTCAATAGTGGTCCGCACGAGGCTGTGATCCAGGTGGCGCTTAACGAAGACTTCGATGTTTCTATGGATGAATTGAAAGAGCGACTGCGGGCGCGCATTGGGAAGGCGCTGCCCAGTCTTCGCCTGTCATTCGAACCCATTGAACTCGTAGACAAAATTATGAGTCAGGGCGCGGCCACGCCGATCGAAGTAACAGTCGCCGCCAAAGACATCAAGGTAGCCGCGCAGTTTGCCGGAAAGATCATGGCTAATATGCGAAAGATCGATTTTCTCAGAGATGTACAGATCGCACAACCCATGGCCTATCCTATTCTAAAAATTGATATGGATCGCGAGCGCGCCGGGCAAATGGGCGTCACGGCGACACAGGTTTCGAGATCTCTTGTCGCGGCCACTTCATCGAGCCGTTTCACTGATAAGAACTTGTGGCTCGACAACTCGAAAGGCCTCGCCTACCAGGTACAGATCCAGATCCCCGAATTTGAAATGACATCCGTTGACGATATCAAGAACATTCCGTTGCAGTCGGGACAGCAGCGTCCCACCCTCAACGATGTGGCTACCTTCTCTGAAGAAACGGCACCCGGCCAATACGATCGATCGGGACCCAATAGACTGGTAACCATCACGGCAAACCTTCAACGGATAGATCTTGGTGAGGCGGGTAAGGCGGTATCTAAGGCTATCGCTGATGCCGGCGAAGCACCGCGCGGGCTACTGGTCGAATTCAAGGGCCAGGTAAAATTGCTCGACGAAACGTTGAACAGTTTGCAAGGAGGGCTGATCATTGCCATTGTGATTATTTTCTTACTGCTGGCCGCCAACTTCCAATCCTTCAAACTATCACTCGCCATCCTCTCCTCTGTTCCTGCTGTGCTCGCCGGCAGTTTGTTAATGCTGCTGGCCTGCGGCGCCACGTTGAACCTGCAATCGTACATGGGCATGATCATGTCGGTTGGTGTCTCCGTGGCCAATGCGATCCTGATGATCACCAATGCAGAAAACCTGCGCCTTGAGCTGAAGAATCCCAGGGAGGCAGGCGTGTTGGCAGCCGGAAGCCGCATACGCCCGATCCTCATGACAAGCATTGCCATGATCGCTGGCATGATTCCTATGGCCTCGGGTATGGGAGAAGGTGGCGATCAGGTGGCGCCCCTCGGCCAGGCGGTGATCGGCGGGTTGATCGCCTCCACACTCGTGTCATTGCTCATCCTGCCGGGTGTATTTATCATGGTTCAACGCAAGGCTTCGTATGTGTCAGTGTCGCTTGATCCGGAAGATGAGCAAAGTAAATTTTACAACAGTCAAAACAGCAAATAAGTATATGCGTTCCATTCAGTTAGCGTACCTGGTAGTTCTGACAATTGCCGTCACAGCGTGCGAGAAGAAGCGGGCAACCGAGAATACAGCAAATGCGTCAACCGTCGTCGAAGCGGCACTGGTTAAAAGCCTGCAGCCGTCACTGCCCATTGTTTTGCCGGGCGAATTGAAAGCGTGGAATCGCACGTTGATAGTCGCGAAGGTGAAAGGCTATGTGGGTAAGTTATACGTGGACAGGGGGACGCGTGTTAAGAAGGGACAGGTATTAGCCGAACTGGAAGCGCCAGAGGTCATTGCTGCCTTGAACGAGGCACGAGCCGAGGTTTCATCGGCGGAGGCTTCTCTCATTGAGCACCGTGCCAAACAAAAAGTCAGTACAGCGACGTATAGGCGTATCGTTGAAACAAGTCGCACAGAAGGGGCGGTTTCCGCCCATGAACTCGACATGTCGTTTGCGCGCATGATGTCTGACAGTGCCCTGGCCAACGCCTCAGCTCAAAACCTTGAGGCGGCGCGCGCGCAAATGGCATCGCACCAGCAACTGGTGGCCTATTTGCAGGTACGGGCGCCGTTCGACGGTACCATCACGGAACGTAACATTAGCCCTGGCGACCTGGTGGGATCCGACGGCAACAAGCCCTTGTTCATACTGGAGGATAAATCGCGTCTTCGCCTAACGGTCGCCATACCCGAGAACCTCGCCAACGCCCTTTCTGTCAACAGCGTTGTATCGTTTACTGTGCAGGCCGACCCTTCGAAAGCATACGAAGCCCATTATGGCCGTAGCTCAAATTCTGTCGAGGAAAAAAACCGGTCCATGATGGCAGAATTTGATTTTGTGAACAGTGACGACAATCTCAAAGCAGGGATGTATGCAGAGGTAAAACTGCCCGTTACGCGCAACAAAGCCACGCTTTTCGTTCCCCTTACCTCCATCATTAATTCTACCGAAGGGGTTTTTCTGGTGCGTATCAACAACCACACGGCCGAGTGGGTTTCGGTCCAAAAAGGAAACACGCTCGACTCGCTGATCGAAGTTTTCGGTCCGGTAAAAGAGGGCGAACAGGTGGTGAAAACGGCCACCGAAGAACTGCGAAATGGGCAGACAATCACGCTGAATTAGGCCAATTTCCATCCTTTTATCAATATTAAGAGAATGTTACCTGTATGTTAAAAGCTTAAAAATGGCTTAATATTAGCCGCATTACTTTTGCCATAGATAACAAAGAAATATCACTGTGGTAAAGTTCTCGTTATGCCTCGCATTCGTTTTCGCGGCTTTTCACTTTGCAAACGGACAGGACGGCGATAGGGAAACAGTCACACAGTCAATTCAATGGGCGGCGGTAACTTCCAGCGTGAAGGTGAGCACCTGCCTTTCCATCCTCGTGGACGGCCAGTTCAGGCAGGCAGGCCAGCTGGAACCCATGCAATATCAGGCGCGGACGGGATTAGATATCAAGGTCAATGACCATTTTTCGATCGTACCGATGGGTTATGTGTATACCTGGAATTTTCAGTACGGTAAGCAGCCCACCGCCATCGTAAACAATGAGCATCGTACGTGGCAACAGGTCATGTACAAGCACGATGCAGGAATTGTACACTTCGAGCACCGGCTTCGGTTAGAGCAACGCTTCCTGCAGCACCACTCAGTTACCAGTAATGGTGATGTGGTAGATGACGGTTACAGCGTATTGCAGCATCGGCTGCGCTATCGCTTGCAGGCACGTATTCCCCTTAATAATCGGACCATCGATCCCAAGACGTATTACGCCATCATCTACGACGAAATATTCAAGAGCTGGGGAGAGAACATCACCTTCGACAGCCCCGATCAAAACCGCGTGTTCGCAGGCGTGGGATATCAGTTTGAGAAAAATTTCTCGATGCATATGGGCGGCATCTACCAGATGGTCATTAAGCGAAACGGCGCGCAGCAGGAAAACAACCTTGGCGTGTTGCTGCAGCTGACGTACAACATTGATCTGATGAAGAATTAGCCCCGGCCTCACTCGGGCGAAAGCCAGGGCAAGAAGCCCTGGCTTTAATTGGAATTGTCAATTATCAATTGCCGGTGGGATTAACTTATACACCACCGGTGTGACGATCCGCGACAATAGTGTCGAACTGATCAGGCCGCCAATCAGCACCACCGCCAATGGAGAGATCAGCGGATTAACCGAAAGCGCAATAGGCAGCAACCCACCGATCGCCGTGAGCGAGGTGAGCACGATTGGCAGGAACCGTACCTCGCCAGCATGGCGAATGGCGTCTTCCACCGACATACCCTGCTTTCTAAGCTGGTTGGTGAAATCGACCAACAAGATGGAGTTCTTTACTTCTACACCGGCAAGCGCGATCAGTCCGATGATCGCCACGAACGACAGCGGGTTACCCGTTAACAAAAGACCCAAAACAGCGCCGACGATGCCCAGCGGAATCACACTTAAAACGATGAGCATGCTCTTGAAGGTCTTGAACATGAGAATCAGCACGGCAACAAACATGAATACCGTCACAATGATGATCGTGCCCAGGCCGCCAAACGACTCCTGGCTGGCCTCCACTTCGCCGCCCATAGTATAGCTGTAACCTGCCGGGAAATGAGTGGTCTGCAATTTGTTCATCACCTCGTCGATCACCCGATCGTTCAGGAAGCCTTTTTGAACAAATGCTGATACCGAGACCATACGCTTTTTGTTGTAGTGATCGATACTTAAAGGCGACGCCTCCAATTTCAAGCCGGCAATTTGATCCAACGGAATGGCTACACCCATTCGATTGTTGATGAATAGGTTGTCGAATGCGTCAAGCCTGGGCCTTCCGTTCTTGGGTGTTGTGAGCTCGATGCCGTAGTCCTCGCCATCTGCATCAGAGAACTTCCCCATATCAATGCCGGAAATCGCCAATCGTACCGTGCGGTCAATATCCACGGTGTTAATCCCGCTCATGCGCGCCTTCTCCTCGTTGATTACAACCCGAATATCACTCTTCAGGTTGCTGATCGGATTGTTCACATACATGGTACCCTCAGTTTGCTTGAGCAACTTCTCCACCTCCGCCGACACTGCCCGCAGCGTGTCCAGGTTGTCGCCGAAAATGCGGACCTCCACAGGTGCTACCAACGGCGGCCCTTGCTCGAAGTTTTTCACCTCTATCCGCGCCCACGCCACGTCGCGAAACTGTTCGCGCAAATAGTTAATAACTTCCAGCTTGCGCTCCGGCGAAGTGGATTCCTCCAGTTGCACAAAAGTCTGCGCAAAGTCCGTCCTTTCATTTTCCTGTATCACGTTGTAGTACACGCGCGGATTGCCCTTGCCCACGTTAGTCGCGAAGTACGTCACTTCAGGAATCTGACTGATCGTCTCATCGACATAAGCAGCAATTGAGTCTGTCCGGCCAATATTTGTTTGCAGCGGCGTGATGGTGTTGATCACAAACTGGGCCTTTTCCGATGCTGGAAATAAACCAAAGCCGACCACGCCAAACAACTGCGTGGACAGGAAGAATATTACACCGGCTGCTGCCAGCGTCGTCTTGGGATAGCGAAGCGCCTTGTCCAGCAGTCTGGAGTAGCTGCCATGAATGAGCGACTGAAGTCCACGCATGAAGATGTTGCCCTTGCCATTGTCGTGGCTCTTCAACAGGCGACTGGAGAGAAAAGGAATGACGGTAAGTGATACGACCATTGAGGCGAGCACCGACATGATTACGGCCAAAGGCAAGCCCCGTATAAAATCGCCGGCGCCTTCAGGCAAAAACACCAGCGGCATAAACGCAATGATCAATGTCGCGGTGCATCCCACGACGGCCAAACCAATCTGGCGGGTAGCCTTAATCGTTGCGTCCAACCGAGAGTGACCCTCACGCATCCAACGTTCGATGTTTTCCACCACGACAATACTATCGTCCACAAGCAGGCCAAGCGCGACCACCAGTCCCACAATGCTTAGCTGGTTGAGGTTAATGCCTAAAAGGTTCAGCAATACCAGACCGATCGAAAGCGACAGGGGAATAGATATCATCACGATGAGGGCAGCGCGCATTCCCAATGGCAATAACGTAATGGCTACCAGCAGTATGGCAATCAGAAAGTCCTTTCCCAACCCGGCCAATCGTCCATTTACATTGTCTGCCTGGTCGAAGTGATGTACCATGTCGACGTTTGCAGGCAGCGTGGCGCGGAACGCCTCCAGTACCGGCTTATATAGGGTTTGCGTGTGCGAGATGTTAAGCCCGGGTTTTTGCGCGGCAACCACAAATACACATCGGTGGCCGTTCAGTCGCGTAATGTGTTTGCTTTCTGCGAAGGTCAGTGTTACGTCGGCCACATCCTTCAATTGAATGTTGCGTCCATTGGCAGCATATACAATGGTATGGGCAATCTCCTCAGCAGATGTGTAGTTCCCGCTCGTCTTCACGCTGAAGGCCTTTCCACCCGCATCGATACTGCCGCCGGGAATATTCGCCATTTCACTCTGCAGACTTCCCATGATCGCGTCCAACGGAATGTGCATCTGGGCGATCTTCTCCAGTCGCAGGGATACCCGTACGATTTGTTCGGGAAGGCCGTGAATCTCGACATTTTTCAGCTCCGGTATCTGCTCCAGGGCGTCCTGCAACGACTCGGCGTACTTCTTAAGCGTTGCGCGCGGAGCGTTCTCCGAAATGAGCGCCACCTGCATCACATTCACGTCGGACGGCTGAAACTTCTTCACCTCCATACTCAGCACCTCAGCGGGAAGCGCCGCGCGAAGGGCATTCACTTCCCTGACCATCTCCTGGTACTTGTCGTCGGGATCTGCTTCGTACTTATACTCCGCGCGAATCACGGCCAGGCCATCACTGATAGTGGTCTTGATGCGCTTCATATCTTCCAGGCCATTGAGCTTCTCCTCAATGGGATCGACAATCAGTTCCTCCATGTCCTTTGGACTCGTACCGGGATATACGACCACCACGGAGAACTGAGGCGCCTCGATTTCAGGGTCTTCGCTGCGCGGCATCGTGAGCAGCGTGGTAACTCCCACAGCCGCAGCCATGAGAAACATGATGAGCGTAAACTGATAATTTCTTACGGCAAACTCTGCGATTTTCATGACATGGGTTATTTAACGAGACGAATAAGGGAACCGTCGGTGAGGTAAGCGCTGCCCGACACGATCAATTGCTGACCGGACTCGAGTCCCGCACTGACCCTTACATGCTGGTCATCGAATGATTCTATTACAACGGCTTGTCTATGGGCAGTCTTGCCGTCAGTCGTAATGAACACAAAGCCCTCCTTGTCATGTGCATCAAGTACCGCCTCGAAAGGAACAGACCAAACGGATCCCCCGTCATGCATGGTAAATTCGGCGGCCCCAAACATACCCGTTGCCAATTTCAGGTCTTCGGATTGAACGGAAACCTCGATGACAAAGGATCCGGATGCCGGATCTGCCGTCTCAGACTTGCGTGCGACCTTACCTTTCATCGCCTTCCCGGGAAATGCATCGATGTGCACCGTCGCCTCATCTCCTACCCGCAGCCGTGACCATTGGCGATCACTCACGCCCACTTTCAGTACCCACCCCCGTAGACTCACCGCATTGGTGATCAGTACGGGATCTCCCGTGCTCACGACCTGACCAGCATTCACAAACTTTTTCAGTACGAATCCGTCGGCGGGTGCGTGAATCTCGGAATAGCTCCGATTAAATTCAGCGGCCTCGAGCTGGCGACCCGCCATGGCAACAGCGGTTTCCGCATTCTGGAATTGCTCCAGCGTGGCAACACTGTCCGCATAAAGATTGCTTGCCCGCTTGAAGTCGCGTTGCGCCTTTTCGGCGCCCATGCGCGCCTGTGCCACTGCGGCATTGATTTCGGTCAGATCGAGGGTTGCCAACAATTGACCCTTCCTTACAGCATCGCCCTCGCGAACGAATACACGGCTTATAATCCCCGCCGTCTTGAAACCCAACACCGTTTCGTCGTCAGTCGTCAATTGACCCGATGCTTTGATAACGGTGTGGCCAGACGATGGTACTAGAGAAGTAACCCGCACGGGAATTGCCTCCGAAGCCTTGGGTATCGCGTGTGTGGCACCTTTGCCATCTGTGCACGACTGAAGAGCGACAATCATGAGCCCGAGCAAAGCGAACCCGGAAAGTTTTTGCAACACATTTTTCATATCAAAGTTATTTTATGGGTAGGATTATGGGATGACTTGGGTGATTGGTGAATGATGCCTGCCTATGGTTGAAGTGGATAAGCCGCCAGTTCGCGCTCCACCCGCGCCACCGACGCAAGCACCTCGTAGTATTTCAGGTTTTGTTGTAGCGCCGAGGCCGTTAACTGATTGCGCGCATCCAGGAACTCTATCATCGTATTCACGCCCTGCTGGTATCCCTTCTCGATGAGGTGAAAATAGCTTTGCGCTGACCTGGATTGCTCGGCGGCAGCCGCGTAGTTGGCGCGGGCAGTCATCAAGTCACCTTCCGCTACCTGCGTGGAAAGCGCCAGGCGTTGCGCAGTGTTGGCAAGTTCCAGTTCAGACTTCCGTAGCTCCAGCGAATTATTGCGTATGGTCATTGCGTTGCGATTTCCCTGAAAGATGGGCACCGACAATTGTACGCCAACGAGATAGTACGTCGACTTGGTATTCACCTGCCAGTCTGACGCCTGGGATCCGAGATCGATGAAGCCGTTTATTTTCGGAATGAAAACCTGTTTACTCATTCGCAGCGATGCCTCATTTACAGCCTGCAGTGAACGCAGGGCCTGCAATTCTTCGCGTGTACCAGCCGACGCCAACTCACCAACACCATCTTCCCGCCCGCTGTCAATATCCACTTCACTCGCAAGGTCACGATTGAGCAAGAAATTGAAGTACTTCTTCGCGTTGCCCGCGCGGTTCTGCGCGCTGTTCAACTCGGCGCGAACGCGTTCCAACTCACTCTTCGAGCGCTGATAATTTGCCGGAAGCGCCTTTCCGTTTCTCAGCAACGACGCATTGATTTCCACATTGCGAGCCACCAGTTCAAGCCCACTTTCCAATATCTTAACAGCCGCCGTCGTACCCAGGTATTGGTAATACGACGTCTTGATTTCCATTACGAGCTGACGCTTGTAGGCCATCAACTCATTGTTGCGTATGGCCACCTGCTCTCGTTGTATCGTCCGGTTCGCGTAGAGATCTGTGTTTAGCAGCGGTACCGACGTACGAATACGGCTGTCATAAAAATTCCTGGGAAAGAAGTTCTGTTCCACATTGTCAATCTGACGAAAGGCATCGCTTTGCGTGAGCTGATTGAGCGAGGCATAGACGGGATTCAGCATGTCACCCACCGGGATATTGATACTACGTCCACCTTCTCCCGACGTGTAGTCCGCCAGTAGCGTAACCGATGGAAGAAAGTAGCTGCTGGCGATCTGGAGCGTGCGCTGCGCCTGCTCGTACGCGATCGCCTTTTGCTGCACGACGACATTGTTTTCGAGTCCGTCTCTTACGTAAGTGTTCAGCCGCTGCTGGGCATCCACAGTCGCTGAACGCATGGTCAGTACAACCAAGGTAAAAGTCGCTAATCGGGTGATTGAGGTCTTGTTACTTTTCATTGAACATTTACTTTACAGTGTTAAGTACTAAGGCAAATTTTTTTATTATTCCGGCTTTTTGCCGTGCATGCGCTCCAATATTTCAACCACCATCGCCCCTACCCGTATGCTTATGTCGGTGAGCAGTTCGTCGGGGATTACCTTGCAGCGACCGCGAATTTCCAGGGCACAAATGCCGTGCACCATCGACCAGCAAGTAAAAGAGAGTACCTCGGGATCCATGCCCTGAAAATACCCGCGCTCTATGCATTGTTGAACCGTATTGGTTAGGGCAGCAAAGGCCCTGTTGCCCTCTTCCCACTTTTCGTCATCGCTATCCTCCAGCGCGCTCATGGGCGAGCGACTGATGAACATGAGGTCGTAATACTCCCGGTTTTCAAGGGCAAATCGAACATAGGCTCTTTGAATTGCCTTCAGCCTTTCGAATGGGTCTTCAACTTCCTGCAACGAGCGGAAATACTGATTGAGCAACACGAACCCCTCGCGGTGCAACGCGTAGAAAATGTCGTCCTTGTCCTTAAAGTACAAGTAGATAGTAGTCGGCGAGTACTCGATGCGCTCCGCTATGTTGCGAATAGACGTCTCCTCAAAGCCCCGATCAATAAACAGGGCCCGAGCTGCCTCCAGGATCTTAGCCTTGAGTTCCTCTTTTTGACGCTCCTTTCTATTTGCGATAGCCATATTTTGATCCACAAAATAACTTAACGGTGTAAAGTTAACAGTGTTTAGTAAATTAACAACATTATTTTTTACCCGCTTTTTTGTCCGCCTGGCGCACTTTTACAGTGAAGTATACCAAGGAATCGCCCCGATCGGGCACATACTGATGGGCAAGACCGGCAGGGATAACCAGGAAATCACCCGCGGCGATGCGTCGCTCGGCTGCTTTGGGAATAGTTCCTCCGAGCCACTCCCGCATCGGCGCCGTACCCGATAGCTTCGCGCCCTCTACCGCAGGGCCAACTCGCAAGACACCGTGACCCGCGCGAATAATGGCAACATCGTCGTATTGTTCGTGGGCTTCCACGGCCCCTTCAGAAGTCCTTACCACAATCAGATACCGTTCGTCGGAAGGTCCTGACACGAGGAGACGGCCGGGCTTGTCTGGAGTTCTTTTCGAAGACGCCAGTGAGTCAATTTGCACAGAAGTGAACTGCGTAACGGAACGCGCCGTGGGACTCTGTGCCATTAAGGCGCCGGCGAACAAGCACGCGAACAAGGAACAACAGGTTGTTCGGTTAAGGTTATTCATCATGATCAATTTGTCTGTTTTCATTTAGGACATTCATAGACACCAGCAACTAAAGTAGTGATATATTGCTTCATCGCTGCACGGAATGCAGCGATGGAACTAACTAAAATTATCTTATGAAAACGGTGCTGATTACTGGCGCTTCCGGCAATCTTGGGAAGGCCACGGTCGATAAATTTCTGTCGGACGGATACAAAGTCATCACCACCGCGTCGCCTGGGAAGTCTTCGGGGGGCAATAAAAATGTGGAAGTCCACGAAGTAGATCTTTCGGACGAAGATGCCGTTGGTGAAATGATTACAAAAATTCTGGCGAAACATCGAACGCTCGATGCTGCCTTATTTCTTGCCGGGGGCTATGCGCACGGAGGGATTGCCGATACCGATTTTGCACGGCTCGACAGAATGATCGCGTTGAATTTTAATACAGCCTTCTTCGCCGCGCAAAGAATCTTCCAACACATGCTTACGCAAAAGGAAGGTGGTCGCCTCGTATTTATAGGCGCACGCCCCGGGCTCGACCCCAAGGCAGCGTCCACTTCGCTGTCATATGGTCTGTCTAAATCTCTTGTATTTTATCTGGCTGACATTCTCAATGCATCGGCGCACGCTTCGGCGCATGGATCAAAAGTGACTGCCTCCGTTGTGGTCCCCAGCACTATCGACACGCCGCAAAACCGATCGGCCATGCCCAAGGCGAACTTCTCGCATTGGGTCAAAGCGGATGAAATTGCCGATACCTTGCTGCTCATCGCCGACAAACGAACCACCGCCTGGCGGGAGAACGTGATCAAGGTCTATGGTCAGGCCTAATTCGATCGCAGCTATCTGAATTGCTCAGATTTTACAGTACATCTTGCAGGACCGCCGAGAAAAATCATACACACGCGGAATTTCGCGGAGTTTTTGAGATCAGCGCGTGTACCTCGGTCAATTAGGTTGCTTTCAAATAACGTTGGCTGATCTGGCTTTGCTCGTCGTAGAATATTTAATTCCGAGTCATCGCAGGAACGCATCCTGCAGGCAAGCCTACCTCAGCTGAGTGCTATTCCGAGCGCAGCGCGTTCACCGGATTACCCAATGCCGCTCGAATTGCCTGATAGCTGATCGTCACCGACATCACCAGCATCACGATCACCAAACTGATTACGTAGGTCACCGGGCTGACCGATGTGTGGTAGATAAAATTATCCAGCCACTTGTTCATGAGAAACCAACTCAACGGAATGGCCAATATAAAACCAATTGCCAGCAGCAAAGCAAAGTCGCGATAGATCATAAAAAGAATGTTTCTGATGTTGGCGCCCAACACCTTGCGGACGCCGATTTCCTTGAACTTGCGCTGCACCGTAAAAAGCACGAGTCCATAAACGCCCAGGCACGAGATGAGGACGGCGATTCCGGTAAACGTCTGGATAATGAGGGAGAAATTTTGAAAAGTCGCGTATTGTCCGCGCAATTGCTCTTCAAGATAGGTGAACTCAAATGCCTTCTCCGGAAACACCGTATTCCAATCGCGCCGGAGTTGCTCGACGATCTTCGTAGCATCATCAGACGAATACCTGATCGATAGCGTATTAAACTGATCAGGATTGAGGTCGATGATCAAGGCGCTCATCGGAGTTTGCAGAGATGCAAAATTGAAATCCTTAATAATTCCTACAACGGTTCCCTTTTTTCCCTCCTTATCAATTGTCTTTCCTATAGCCTGTTGTGGCGTGCCCCACTTGAACTCAGTTAGCGCCGACTCGTTCACGACATAGGCATTCTGCTCATCGCTCGGATAGTCGCGGCTGAAGGCGCGGCCCGCGACAATCTCCATGCCATACGCCTTCACGAAGTCGTAGTCAACCGACATGGCCGCAGAAAAGATATTGTCTTCCGCTGTGAAGCCCTCCGGGATTGTATTTCGATAGGTTGCCCCGAGGCCAGGCGCGGCAGACGAGAGCGAGGTGTTGACGACGGCCGACTGACGTTCCACGATCTCGCGAAAGGATTGCAATCGCGAACGATACGTCGAATCGGTAGAGGCAAATATACTGTTGAGGTTCTGGCTGTAGAGCGGCACATTGATGACCTTTTGCTTTTCAAATCCGAGCGATCGATCTTCGAGGAAACCCATTTGCCGCACGATGAGCAGCGAGCCGGACAACAGCATGCAGGCAATGCAAAGTTGAAAGACCACCAATGATTTGCGCAAGTATTGATCACCGCCCGACGCGTAAGACGCCGACTTGAGCGCATTCACTGACTCAAACTGGGTAACGAAGTACGCCGGGTAACCACCGGCCATCAACGTCATGAACACGACCAGGCTAATGGATCCAAGTAACAACTTTGAGTCGATCGACTCCGTGAACAACAGGTTCTTGTCCGTAACCAAATTGAGCAGCGGAAGGCTATTATAGAATAGTACATAGGCCATGATCATGGACACCGCACTAAACAGGAAACTTTCGGCCAAAAACTGCAGGATGAGTTGATAGCGCATCGATCCGAGAATTTTGCGAACGCCGATTTCCTTAATGCGCGTAAAGGATTGTGCCGTGCTCAGGTTGATGTAGTTAATACAGGCGATGAGCAACGTCACTATACCAATTCCGATAAACAAGTATAGCGTGTTCCAGGAATTCGTAGGAGATGGTTCCGCCAGCATTTCACTGCGCAGGTGTATATCTCGCACGGGTGTCAGGGTAAACTTTTGACCCACAAGTAATTCTGGTTTGGCGTACTTCTTCAACAAGTCATCCATTCGGGCATCTACCTTCGTGGGATCTGCACCCGGCCTGAGCAGCACATAGGTGTAGCCGTGGCTGATGATGAAATTAATGGCGAGATTATTCCTTAAAATGTCGGCCGTTTGCGGTGTCTCCATATCGAACATGTTTTCGTACGGCACGAGCATGTTGAAGCGAAGGTGAGATTGTTCAGGAAAGTTCTTTACCACGGCGACCACTTTGAACGGGGTATTGCCCGAAAACGTGAGTGACTCACCAACGGGGTCATTCTTGCCAAAGTATTTATGGCCCATTTCCTCATTGATCACCACGGTAAATCGATTGTGAAGAAGGCTTCGTACATCACCGCTCACCACGTCGAAACTAAAGAGACTAAAAATGGTAGAGTCAACAAAATAAACATTGGACTCTTCAAAGTGTTCGCTTTTTCCGGTACGATTAATACTTACATTCCGATTGTACATTCGCGCCGTTTCTTCGACTTCAGCAAAATAATCTTTCATGGCAGGTGCCAGGGGCGGCGGCGAAGAGGCGAGCAACAGGCCATTGGGAGCCTCGTAATTGATCCGGTAAAGTCTGTCTATTTTAGTGTGGAACTGATCATAGCCAGTTTCACTTCGAACATAAACGATGATGAGCAGACAAAGGGCGAGGCCGGTTGTTAGACCAATAAAGTTGATGATCGCATAGACTTTGTTTTTAACAATGTTGCGATAGGCTGTTTTGAAGAAGTTTCTCAGCATAGGTTTTGGGTGTAGCTTGCCCCCCCAATCCGGGTGAGTCAATGAAGGGCCGGCTATACTATTAAAATACGCAAAAACACGCCCGGCTGTTTCACCGCTGGTCATTTATCCGAACAGGTTTAGCGGCACTTCCATTGACACGCGACGGAATTCCTTTTCCACTAAAGTTGACCGGCAGACTTAAATCATTCAAAGGTCGTACTTCACCATTACCCGCAGCAACTCCGCCACACCCCACGCCTGGGCTATGCAACCTTTGGGTGCATTCGGAACGTCGCCGTCAAAGATCTCTGAAATAGAACCCACACATACCTCATCGAGGTGCGCACAACAAGAGGCAATAAGCTGAACCGCCTCCCCGCGGGCTACATCGCCCTCCACGGCATAAAGTGCGTCGATATACGCTCCCATCAAATAGCTCCATACCGTTCCCTGGTGATAGGCACCATCGCGCCGGACCAGCCCTCCTGCATACACGCCGACGTAGCCCGGTGAACCTGGCGCCAGACTTCGCAGTCCAATCGGCGCAAGCAGTTTCTCGCGAACGATGTTAACCACGGCAGCAGCGCGCGTTCCCGTGATGAGCGGGAACGGCAGACTGACGGCATATATCTGATTCGGGCGTATCTCACCATGGGGTGAATCGTCAAGGTAGTCATAGAGGCAGTTATCCCGGGCGTTCCAGAAAGCCTTCTGAAATGCCTCGTGTACCACGTTAGCCCTATGCGCAAATTCTGTGGCCAACTCATCTTTCGCAACGCTCTGGCATAACTTCTCCATGATTCTTAACGCGTTGTACCAAAGTGCATTGATCTCCACGGGTTTGCCAATCCGTGGGGTCACTACCCAGTCGCCCACCTTGGCGTCCATCCAGGTGAGTTGCACTCCGGGCTGCCCACCCTGCAACAGCTGGTCACTCGCATCGACAACAATACCATACCGTGTACCGCGAACGTGCCAATCAACAATATCGCTAAGGACAGGAAGCAACTCCTGCACGAGATCAATATCTTTAGAAGCGAGGTAATATTGATAGATCGCATGAAAGAACCATAGCGTCGCATCAAATGTGTTGTACTCGGGCCGTTCACCATGATCCGGAAATCGGTTAGGCAACATGCCTTCGCTCACAAACTGAGCAAATTGAAGGAGAATTTCGCGGGCAATAGCCAGCCGTCCCGTCGCCAGGCAAAGGCCGGGAAGCGAAATCATGGTGTCGCGGCCCCAGTCTGAAAACCATGGATAACCGGCAATAACCGTGTGCAGTTTGCCTCTGCGTACAATGAATTGATCGGCTGCCAGCATTAGTCGTGGTAACGCCGGATTTGTCGTCGAAAGTTTCCGCTGCAACTTTTGCCTTCTCTTTTCCTCTAAGGCAAATAATTCAAAGGCGTCGCGTCCCGTGGGGTCTTCCGTTGACACGATCACACCCAACCGATCACTCTTGCGCAGTTTTATAGCAAAGCTTCCATGCGCATACAAGTCCTCCTGAGATTCCAACCCGCGTTCAAGCTCGCGCAAGTATTCCAGGTTGTAGTACCAGCCCTGCAATTCGAGGAACTCGCTGCCCGGAACATTCACAAACAGCTCCGCGCCGCCGTGGTAGTTAACCGTGCGAAAAACACCCTCTTCAAAAAGATACTGACGACCCAGCGCAGGGTTTGCCCGGCAAATCCCGTGGTGATCGCGTGCAGACGCGAGCGGAAGCAACTCCAGGATGAACGCCTCGGGTGCCGTCTCCACTTCGTATAGCACCAGCGTTGTATTTTCCTCATGAAGAGAGGCAATGGTTTTTTTGAGTCGGACGTGGCCGGCGGCATAGTAAAAAACAGGAAACGAATCGTGCTCAAATCTTTCCAGGTAGCGATAGCCCATCGGGTGAACGGCACCTGGGTACTGGTTAGCGCCCAGTTCGTATCGTTGAAGGGTTCCATACTTCCCATCGTCGATAACGATGGTCTCGTCAAGCTTTGACAGAAGGACAGTGCGCTTTACGGGCGGCTCCAGCGCAGCGATCAGCAATCCATGATAACGCCGGGTCAGTGCCCCGCTCACTGTTCCGCTTGCGTACCCGCCCAGCCCATTCGTTTCGAGCCACTCCAGGCCGCTTGATATGGCGAAGTCATGCAGTATGTCGCCGCCGTAGGTCATGCCTTTCCCGGTCGTCATTTCTTTGGAGCATCGCCTTGACTTGTCGCCCGCTTTCTGCGACGGGGTTGAATCAACTTCGCAACAATTCCCGTCCAGCCCGTCTGATGCGTGGCGCCCACACCCCTACCGTTGTCTCCGTGAAAGTACTCGTTAAATACGATGTAGTCCCGAAAATGCGGATCGCGCTGAAGCTTCTCGTTTTCGCCGAACACGGGACGTCTGCCCTGCGCATCGCGCTTAAACAGGTTGATCATCCGCCGTGAAAGATCGTCTGCAATCTCGCGCAAGGTGAGCATCCGACCCGATCCGACAGGATGCTCGACTTTAAATTCATCACCATAATAGTGGTGAAAGCGTTGCAGCGATTCAATGAGCAGATAGTTGACCGGGAACCAGATGGGTCCGCGCCAGTTGGAGTTCCCGCCGAACAAAGTGGTGTCGCTTTCCGCCGGCGTGTATCGCACGGTAAACTCCGAACCGTTCACGTCCATCTTATACGGATGTTCCAGGTGGTACCGCGATAGTGCGCGTACCCCATACGTAGACAGGAATTCACTTTCATCGAGCATCCGGTGCAAGAGCATCTTCATGCGATGGCCGCGCAGCAATGACAACAAATGCCGCTCACCCCGCCCGCGTTCCTGCCAGCGTGAAATGAGATTGGCGAGGTCGGGACGGTTGTCCAGAAACCAGCGCAGCCGCTCCGTGAATTGCGGCATTGATTTAAACAGGTCTTCATCCAACACCTCTACGGCAAACAACGGGACCAATCCGACCATCGAACGGATGCGCATCACCGTTCGCTCATTGTCTGGCGTATGCAGTACATCATAGAAGAATTCATCGTGTTCGTCCCAAAGATCCAATCCGTCGTTCGACATCGCGCCGGCGATATAAAGAAAGTGCTCGAAAAACTTGGTGGCCAGACTCTGGTATATGGGATTCTCCTGTGCCAACTCCAGGGATATGCGCAACATATTCAGCGTAAACATCGCCATCCAGCTTGTGCCATCAGCCTGTTCGATATAACCGCCGGTGGGCAACTCTGCACTACGATCAAACACCCCAATATTATCCATGCCGAGAAACCCGCCCTGAAAGATATTGTTGCCGTTATTATCCTTTCGGTTCACCCACCAGGTGAAGTTTAACAACAACTTGTGAAAGACACCTTCCAGGAATGCACGATCTGCCTTTCCGCCCTGCAATTGCTGATCGATCTTATATACACGCCAGGTAGCCCAGGCGTGAACAGGTGGATTGACGTCGCTGAACGCCCATTCATAAGCCGGCAACTGACCGTTAGGATGCATGTACCATTCTTTGGTAAGCAAAATAAGTTGTCGTTTGGCAAATTCGGGATCAACCATGGCCAGCGGAATAGTATGGAATGCGAGGTCCCATGCGGCATACCAGGGATATTCCCATTTGTCCGGCATTGAAATCACGTCGGCGTTATTCAAATGCAACCATTCATGATTGCGTCCCCACTTCCTGTTGGGCGTGGGTTGTCCGGGATCACCTTTGATCCACTTGCTGACATCGAAGTAGTAAAATTGTTTACTCCACAACATCCCCGCGATAGCCTGCCGTTGAATATTTCGCTCATCGGCATCTTCAATAGCATGCTGCATGTCCGCGTAAAATTCATCGGCCTCCGCCTGACGTTTGTGGACGATTGCATCGAAATCCGCGAACGGCTGATGCAGGTAGGCCGAGGACAGGCGCAATTTGATCTCGCGCGTCTCGCCAGGCGCCAGTGACAATTTACAATGATAGGCCGCCTTGGAACCGCGCGTTACCGGGTTAACGGCTGCCCGTTTACCCGATACCACAAAATCATTGATTCCATCCTTGAAATGTCCCGTGCCACCGAAATTGAAAAGTTTTTGCGCGTTCGTGTCATTCTCGCAAAAGAGCGCATTGACTTCCCCCTCTGCGTAATAGTAGTACTTGCCCAAGTCGCGATGGTCAGCCTCGATGCATCCTCTATTGTCCAGAAATAGCTCGGGTTTGTAGCTGTCGTACCCCCAGGACCAGGTGTTCCGGAACCATAGGTGTGGAAGTACGTGAAGTGCCGCGGTGTCCGGTCCCCGGTTGACGACGGTTATTTCCACCAGCAGGTCCGTGGCGTCGGCCTTGGCATACGTTACAAAGACATCGAAATATCGATCATCGTCGAATACACCGGTATCCATCAGCTCGTACTCAGGGTCGTTCTTTCCGCGGCGTTTATTCTCCTCCACCAGTTTCTTATACGGGTACTCGCGTTGAGGATACTTATACAGCATCTTCATGTACGAATGCGTGGGGGTGCCGTCGAGGTAGTAATACTGCTCCTTGCAGTCCTCACCGTGATTGCCTTCCGGCCCGGTAAGGCCATAGAGCCGTTCTTTAATGATGGGATCCTTCTCATTCCACAACCCGAGGCCTAGGCAAAGCAGTTGCTTGTCGTCGCTAAACCCGGCAATGCCGTCTTCCCCCCAACGATATGCCCGGCTCCGTGATGCCTCGTGAGACACGTAGTCCCAGGCGTTTCCATATTCGCTATAATCCTCTCGCACAGTTCCCCACTGGCGTTCCGTAAGGTAGGGCCCAAACTTTCGCCAATCCTTGGCTTTATCGCGATCTTCAAAGAGTCTTTTCTTTTCCTCAGTCATGATAAATTCTAATTGTGGAAGATACTAGTTGCCTCGCGTCCTTTGAGCGCGACAGCACTTCATCAAACACTACCCGTTATCTTCAAAGCCCGGATAGAGTAGCATTCCACCATCTACAAAAAGGGTTATCCCATTTACGTAGTCTGAGTCGTCAGAGGCCAGCCATACGGCCGCTCCGCCGATGTCTTCTACCTCACCAATGCGTTTTTGCGGAATTAACTTAAGCAGGTTGCGAAACGATTCCGGTGTTTGCCAGGCAGCGTGGTTGATGGGTGTTCGAATGGCTCCGGGGCCAATACTATTCACCCTGATTTTCTTGGGCGCATACTCCTGGGCAATACTCTTCATCAACATCATAACGCCCCCCTTAGACGCCGCATAGTTGGCGTGTCCGGCCCATGGGATAACCTCATGCACAGAGCTCATGCAAATGATCTTGCCGGCGGCCTTCGACCGCTCGGGCACGACTCCACGCCGCAAAAATTCCCGGATTGCCTCGCGGGCACAGAGAAACTGACCTGTCAGATTAATCGCGATCACGCGGTTCCACTCATCCAGCGACATCTCATGAAAGGTTGCATCCTTCTGCAGGCCGGCGTTGTTTACCAGGATGTCGACGGTGCCGTACCGATGAATGGTCGCTGCGAAAAGTGCTTCGACCTCCTGCTCGGCACTGACATCTGCCTTGAAAGTAAAACCTTGGCCGCCAGCCTGCGTGATTTCCTGTAATACCTTGTCGGCCTTATCGGGGCTCGAAGAATAGTTCACGACTACCGATGCACCTTCGATTGCCAACGCCCGTGCCACCCCTGCCCCAATCCCTGAACTCGCCCCTGTAACAATGGCAACCTGGCCTTTGAGTTTTCCATTCATGATTGTAGTGGATAATTCCAGCGATCAATTAGCAAATCCCACCGCACATACGCTATGAAGGTGGCGACTTTAATACAATCAAGATACAGCAATTTGTCGAAGCATACGCGAATTGCCACGTACGCATCTCATAGGTCGACGGTCGTCCTGCCCGACTGCTTGCCCGCTTATGTCCTTTCGATCGAAACCATCCGGTTACATCCGAAGGCCATACGACTTCTCGTTTCACCTTTCGTTCCGACCGCTGCTCAACGGGAGCGGTATGCGTAAGTATGGCCAGATGTTGGTTTGCTTACTGGCGTGATCACGCGCGGATGTGTCGAGTTGCCCGATCATTGGGGCAGCGCTATTGTGGAAGGACCCATGGCTTTCGATATGCCGGCGTGATCAGGCCATTGGCTTTGCTATTTGAAACAAATTGCCGCGCCTGTGGGTCCCATTGCAGTTTATCCCCCGTTCGATAGGCAATATTTCCCATATGCGCCAACACAGCGGCATTTCTCCCGGTTTCCACATCGCATATCGGCAATTTCCGGGAACGCACGCATTCGATGAAATTCGTTACGTGTTTGATGTGATCCGAACGATCCGCCTGCTGTAAAGGAATCGCTTCGGTCTTTGCCTGATTGTTTTCCAGTTCAGGAATCAGTTCCCAGCCTTCCCGATTAACCACGAGTGTTGCGTCATTGCCTATGAATGCAATTCCGTAACCTCGTCCGTAATAACCATTGTGCAATCCCCCGAGGTGTTCCCATTCAATATGCATGTCATCGTAGCTGTACAACACCGTCTGCGTATCTGCTGTTTCTATTTGATTGTCCTTGTATGCATAGATCCCACCAACGGATTGAATCGTATGGGGCATTTTGCCATCGACCGCCCAAAGCGCGATGTCTAGCAAATGCACACCCCAGTCGGTGAGAAGACCACCGCCATAGTCCCAGCTAAATCGCCAATTCCCATGAAATCGACCCGTGTTGAACGGGCGCTCTGGCGCGGGTCCAAGCCACATATCGTAGTTAACACCAGCGGGTACGCCGCTGTCTGGTACGCGTGGCGCGGTACGCCCGTATTCAAAGAAGCCCCACGCTTTGATCTTTCTTAGCTTGCCAATCCTGCCTGACTTCACGAGCGCCACAGTATCCTGCCAGTGTTGACCACTTCGTTGCTGTTGTCCCACTTGAACGATACGGTTGTATTTGCGGGCGGCCTTTAGCATGACCTCACATTCGTAAATAGAGTTAGCCAATGGCTTCTCTACGTATACGTCCTTACCGGATTCGCAGGCTTGCACCGTAGGGAGACAATGCCAGTGGTCCGGCGTTCCGACGATGACCACGTCTATCGTTTTGTCATCGATAATGCGACGAAAGTCATTCACCAACCGTGGCGCTTTGCTGGTGATTTTTGACAGATCGGCTGCGCGTCTGTTCAACACGGATTCATCTACGTCGCACAAAGCCACGCATGCTACATTGGGAACCTTCAGGTGGTCCTGAAGATTATAAAAGCCCATTCCATTGCAGCCAATAAGAGCGACGTTGATTCGGTCGGCGGATTTACCACCCGTTCGCGCATTTGCCAGGGAATGACCCAACGCCGTTCCTGCCATCAGCGTGGCACTGCGCTGCAAGAATATTCTTCGTGAGGATTTAATCATTTGAAATACTATTTATACGATGATTCGAATGCATAAGACCCTGAACCCACATGCACAACTTCATACATGCCGTCCTTACGCACGCTACCCATAGGCGCCCCGTTAAGTTCACGCAACCCGCCGGTTGATGGCACCCACACTTCGGCTTCCGTATTCGCGGGTATTGTGACATTCAGCTGGAGTTTCCCATCGAGTATCTTCCAGTCGGATGCAATCCGGCCATATACGGAACTGTAGGATCCCTGCGCCCAGGTGAGATCGCCCGTCGGCTGCGGCTTGATGACGACTCTTCTGAAGCCCGGTGCTGCGGGATTGATGCCGAGTATGCTTCGATAAAACCATTCATCAATCGAGCCGAACATAGGATGATTTTGTGAGGGTCCGTTGTCGGGATATTCCCAGGACTCCCACAGCGTCGTCGCGCCATTTTCAAACATATATCCCCAGCTAGGATAGTCCCGGTGATTGGCCACCGCGTAGGCCCAATCGTTGTGATCGAGTTGCCGCAGTACATCAAACATCATCATCACGCCGAAGATGCCAGATGATAGGTGCCAGTCGTGGCGCTCGAACTCCTGTTTCAGGACTTCAATGGTTTTTTCTTTCTCTGGCGCAAACCCGTACCACAAGGCAAAGAGTTGTGCCGCCTGCGTGCCGTTGTCGAACCGGCCCGTACCTGGTATGTAATACTTCGCGACGATGCGTGCTTTTATTTCGTTAGCAAGCTTTGCATACTTCGTGGAGTCTTCCTTCTTGTCGAGAATACCCGCAAACTCGGCCGCCAGCTTCGAATGGTGATAGTAGAAGGAGGACGCACTGAACGCCTCCGCCTTTGGATCGAGTGCTTCGTGATCGCCGATATCCCAGTGGAACAGTCCATCAACGGCACGGCTATTGAGAAAGTCGATTTGCCTTACTACGGCCGGATATTGTGCCTCAATGATGCCGCGGTCACCATAAAATTCGTACAACTGCTTTTGTAAATAGGCAAAGCCCAATTGCCAACCCAGCGGGCCCGACTCACCTCCCACGCCGCGGTCGTGAATACCGGTATACGGTGCGATCTCCGTGATCCCGCCGTCAGACTGCTGTTCATTGGCAAAGTCCCGCACTGCCTTCCGGTAGAAGGTTGCCATGTCAAAGTTGTACAAGAATGCGTTGGCAGTAACCACCATGTCGGCGCCATAGCCCATCTTCTCGCGCCCCGGGCAGTCGGACTGTACGCTGAACACGTTGCTGAGAAACGTCCATTTGATTGCCTGATGCACCTTGTTGAACATCGGATTGGAACAGGCGAATTCGCCCGCGCGAGTGAGGTCCGCGTTCATCCGGAGGCCCTGGATATCTTTTAATGTCGGTGTCCCTGGCCATCCCGTAATTTCAATAAAACGAAAACCATGAAAAGTGAATGCCGGGGTCCAGGTTTCAGTTCCACGTCCGGCCAGTACATATTCATCCTGCTGCCATGCCGTGGGTGGCGCACCCGGACCGCCGTCCAGTTTCCAGATTTCCTTAATCTGTCCCGCGACCGTGGTCAGGTAGTTGAGTGATCCATCGGGATGCAGCGCCTCACCATAACGCAATTTTATGCGTGTACCCGCCTTGCCCTGCACCCGGATACGCGGAACGCCGGCAAAATTCTGCCCCATGTCCACGATGAACACGCCGGGTTGAATCATGGTGATCTTTTCCGCATTCACGGTGGTCGTTACCCGCACCGGTGGTTGCATCTGTGGATGCATTTCGCCGGAAGGGCCATCACATAGCCTGGCCGTTGTCCATCCCGATCTTGCGCGACCGCTGTTCCATCCCGACACGGCCAGACGCGCGTCGTAGTGCTCCCCGAGATATTGTTGCGAACCACCGGGCCCGGCGTGGTCATCCACGTCTCGTCCGTCGGGATGATCTCTTCTGTGCCATCGGTATATCGCACACGCAAATCAGCTTTCAAACAAGGTCGCCCGGTCTGTTGTACGTCGCGTAAATTGAAGCGATGGAACAACCGCAGCGGCAGGGGATTCCACCAGCCGTTGCCCAGCCGAACAGCGGCGATGTTGTTGCCTTGCTTCAGCATGCCGGTCACATCGTGGACGACGTAAAGCACTTCTTTTTTGTGGGTGGTCCATCCCGGGTCCAGCACATGATCGGACACGCGCTTGCCGTTGATAAAGGCTTCAAAGTACCCCAATCCGGAAATGTATAGCCTGGCCGTTGCTACTTTCTTCTTTAAGCCAAAATCCTTTCGGAACAGAGGCATCCGGTCGTCCTGATAAAAATCCTCGTCGCGGGTAAATTGCTTCGATCCATCCCCAATCCACTTGCCTTTCCAGTCGTTTTGTGTGAGCATCGCCGTTTCAAACCATGCCGTTTCACTGAAGGCCGAGGGTTTGCCGTCCTGGTCGTACACGCGCACTGCCCAGTAGTATCGGGTAAAGGATTTTAACTGCGCCCCCGCATATGCGATATGGATGGAAGCCGATGAGGCGACCTTTCCGGTAGACCATATCGTTCCCCGGATGTGCTTAACATCCTCGGGGCTTTCGCTAACGATGATCTCGTAGGCGGTCTGTCTTTGTTGACGGGCGGTCGATTCGTTCTGCCAGCCCAACCGTGGTAAAGGCACATCGATACCCAACGGATTGATGCTGTACTCACAGGTAAGCGTTACCGGAGAGATGGCGGCGATAGCAGGCGCGCACAGGCAGAACAGGGACAACAACAGGCCGGAAATACATTTTTTCAACTCGATGGTGATTTTCATCTAAAATTGGTCTTAATATTACCGATACATTGTCATGCACTATCCTGCTCAATCAACATAGGCAATAGATCGTTGCGGCAAGCATCCATCATTCAACTCTGAACCGGTATGAACTTAAGAATATTAAGTGACTATTCAACGCTTTCCAGGGCAACCGCGGATCTGATTGCCGCCTACCTGAAGGCGAAGCCCAAGTCGATGATTTGCCTGGCGTCAGGACATTCGCCGAAAGGCGTGTTTGAATGCCTCGTCGGTGATGTGGCCTCCAATCGCGTCAGTCTCGATGAGTGTACGTTCATCAGCCTGGATGAGTGGCTCGGCATCCCCGCGTCGCAGCCTGGATCCTGCCGAGATATGATGGACAAAGATTTGTTCAAGCCCCTGGGAATTCACCCGTCGCGAATTGTCTTTTTCAATGGAATGACCACCGATCCGCAGCGTGAGGTAGACGTGATGAACGAAGTCATCGACCGAGCGGGCGGATTGGACATTATGCTCGTGGGTGTCGGCACCAACGGCCATATTGCCATGAACGAACCCGGTACAGCATTCAATATTCACGCGCACATCAGTACGCTGGCCGAAGAAACCAAGGAAGTAGGTCAGAAGTACTTTGAACGGAATACCGATCTAGGCCAAGGGCTCACGCTAGGATTGGGTCATTTCCGGGAGGCCCGCCTGCCCATTCTCATTGCAGCCGGGGAATCGAAACAGCGCATCATGAAGAAGGTGCTGACCTCGGCACCGGGAGAAAATCTTCCAGCGAGCATTGTCCACCTGATGCCTGCCGCGTATGTCATGCTCGACAAGGACGCCTTTTCAATCGGATAGTGCTACAACCCTGTGGCTACTGATTTTTTGCCCCGCTTCGAAATAAGCCCGGCACGAACTTTTTTGGTGCGGAACATCTCCAATGGATCGTAAGCTCCGCCGTTGCGCAATCGCGCCTCGGCCACAAGGGGTCGCACATCCGCCTGAAAGGCATGCTGCAGAATCTGTTCGCAAGCTACCACATCGTTGTTTTGCTGGGCCTGATCCAGTGCGTGGACATCCACGAGTAACGCCTTGGCATAGGCCGTCCGGATATTCTCCAGGGAATTCATCAAATCTTCCAGTGGGTCCTTAAGGTTGTGACTCGCATCAATCATATACGCGACAGGCGGATTACTCACCTGTGAATCTCGAGCGCCAGTAGCCAATTCGTGGAATATCAAGAACAGTTGATACGGTTTGATAGCCCCCGTGGTGAGGTCATCGTCGCCATATTGTGAGCCGTTAAAATGAAATCCACCGAGGCGTCCGAAGTGCAGCAGTCTCGCGACAATCTGTTCGATATTCGTGTTGGGCAAATGGTGCCCCAGGTCCACTAACACATGAGCACGGTCGCCGCACCCCTGGCTGAGCTGATAGGATGTTCCCCAGTCGGGAATCACCATGGAATAGAAGCTCGGTTCATAAGGCTTGTATTCGATCAGCAGCGTCCAGTCACCGGGCATCGCACGATAAATCTGCGCGAGCGAATCCTGCGTACGGTCGAATGCGCGGCGAAAGTTGTGTTGCCCTGGAAAATTTGATCCGTCGGCCAGCCATACCGTTAGTACTTTACTGTCCAAATGCTTGCCGTGTTCAATCACTTCAAGGTTGTGATCAATGGCAAGGCGTCGAATCTCATCGCTGGTGTGACACAGCGATCCAAACTTGTATGATAGCGACTGGTCGGGCTGGTCCTGAAACGTATTTGAATTAACCGAGTCGATCGTTAGTCCGTTGGCCTTTAGTAACGCTTGTGTGGCCGCTACGTCTGTGGGAATATCCCAGGGGATGTGCAGCGATACTGAGTTGGTTGCCTGGGTAAACTTTCGTATCAGCCCCACGTCTTCGATCTTCTCTTCAAGGTTACGGGGTTCTCCTCCTTCTGGAAAACGGCCAAAGCGCGTACCGCCCGTGCCCAGCGCCCAACTGGGTACGGCCACCTGCAGCGACTGTACCGTCGCGACGAGATCAGAAAAAATGTGATCCGATAACTCCTGGGTGTTCTTCAGATACTCGAGGCCCGACAAATGTTTCTGGCGTTGTTTGGCTTCTACTCCCGTGATTTCGCTCGTCATAAAATGCGGGTTATTGTCGGCTCAAGTTATTGAATTAAAGCCATAATCGCTCCGCGGTACAGCGGCAAGGCATGATATAGCAGGATAGTTGTGCGGGCGTGAAGCGACAATTTCCCATATTACCGACCTATTTTCCATCGCTTGACTCGCCAACCAGCCATACTCATTTTTGACATCGGTAAAACCGCCAAGAAGGTGCTCGTGTTTGACCGGTTGTTCAACGTGCTCGAAGAGCAATCGGAAACATTTCGTGAGATCCGCGATGACGACGAGTTCCCTGCAGAAGACTTGCTGCGCGTGTCCGCATGGATGAAGGACCGCTACCAGCACTACCTTGATCATCCGGCCTACGAGATCACGCATTGCAATGTGTCGGGCTACGGAGCAAGCCTGGTGAATCTTGACGAGCGCGGCGAGGTGGTCATGCCGTTCTATAATTACCTCAAGCCCTTTGCTGCACCAAGCGCGAGACTTTTCGCCGGCCAGTACAATGCGAACAATCAGGTTTGCGTTGATACTGCGTCACCCTATCTGGGCCTCCTGAATTCCGGATTACAACTGTTCTGGCAAAAGCATGAGCGGCCGCAATTGTTCAAGCGCATAGCCAATACGTTACACCTTCCGCAATATTTTTCGTCTTTATTGACCGGTAAGTTGTTTACCGAAATTACGAGTGTCGGCTGTCATACGATGTTATGGGACTATCGAACCCATGATTACCATGCCTGGGTGAAGCGCGAGGGGCTTGATCGGCTGTTTCCGCCGATGGCAGAAACCACGCACACCATTTCAAAAAACGTCGGGCCAAGAACTGTTCAGCTCGGCGTTGGTGTCCACGATAGTTCGGCGGCCCTCATGCCCTACCTGGCCACGCAACACAACCCATTCCTTTTATTGTCTACCGGTACCTGGAACATTTGTTTCAATCCGTTTAGTGACACACCACTTTCAGCTGGCGAACTTGCGTCCGACTGTCTGTGCTATCTCACTTTTCAGGGTCGTCCCGTCAAAGCATCGCGCATATTTCTCGGACACGAACACGAAATGCAGACACATCTCCTGGCCGAACACTTCCACGTCGAACCGGACTATTACAAGTCGGTCCGGTTTAGCCCGGATGTTTTCGAGCGGCTGTCGAGACCCGACGACCCGCATCGGCCCTTCTACCCCATAGGCATGGAAGGAACCGGGCCGCTACCCGGAAAGTCGCCGCATCATACACAGCTCAACAGTTTTGCCAACATGGAAGAGGCGTACCACCAGCTGGTCCGTTACCTCGTGCAATGGCAGTTGCTGTCGATCAAACTGGTCGACCCATCAGACACTATCAAAGACCTCATTGTTGTAGGAGGTTTTACGCGGAACACGGTGTTTCTGGAAATCTTGACGCGCACGATGCCGAATAGAAACGTGCTGATCTCTGATCACCCCCGGGCTAGTGCACTGGGAGCTGCCTGGCTCGTCTGCGGCAAAGACGGTTATGCCGGCAACGAGCATTTGCTAAGCGTATCGCCCTACGCGTAATCCCGCGTCGGCACAGGCGACTCGCTATCTCCGGCCGGCGGCACGGTAAGGTTATGAAGGAACGTGATGTGCCGGTGCTCCTCCTCAAACGATTCGTGCACGTGATGCTCCTTCTGGTTAGTGATGTAATCAAATACTTTCTGTACCTGCGACTCGCTAACGCTAAAGGCGGTGAACCCAGGTTGCCACGAGAACTTTTGAATGCTAAGGTGATTTTGATTGATCCAGCGCGACGACTGCCCTTTTAATTTGCGCATGACGTCGCCCGCGGAACGCCGGGGATGTAGCAGGAAGAGCAAATGTACATGATCCGCCATGCCATTCACCATGCGCAAGGGACATCCCGCTTCCATCAACAGGTCATGAAAGAAGTTCTGCAGCCGACTCTCCAGCGCGGTCGTGATGAGTTGTCGTCCCCCCCGGGTCGCCAGTATAGCGTGAATCCAAAGCTTCGTCTGCGGCTCCGTCATGCGTGTTGCAGGTTATCATCCAATCGATCAATCTATGTAATTTTTTCGATGTGACGTACGCCATAAAGTGTTTTGAACGATATTCGGTGCCTACAACCACCGCACAATGAAAACTACCTGCATGCTTTTCATGGTATCCCTGACCGTATTGTCCGGTTGTCGGCCGGACCGTCAACAGGCGTCAGAAGCTTCGATTCAGGAAACGAAGAAAACCTTCCCGGAAGCGGCCAAAGACATGACTATTTATGAGGTGAACATTCGTCAGCATACGATACCCGGCACTTTTAAGGCATTTCAGGAAGACCTTCCCCGGCTGAAACAACTCGGCGCCGATATTCTGTGGATCATGCCGGTACAGCCTATCGGAGAGAAGAATCGGAAAGGCACCATGGGCAGCTATTATTCCATCAAGGATTACAAGTCGGTGAATTCGGAGTTTGGCACACTCGACGATTTCAAGGCATTGGTAAGGGCTGCACATGAACAGGGATTTTATGTTATTCTGGATTGGGTTCCCAATCACACCGCCTGGGATCATACGTGGATCACTGCGCATCCCGAATACTACATGACCGATAGCGCCGCCACCGAGGTAGCCAAGACACTTGACGTGGCGAAGGATTACTATAAGAAGAAAGGCGTCGGTAACCTCGTGTACGAGGCAGATTGGGATGACATTGCTCTGCTTAGTCACTATGTACCAGGCACGAGAAAGGCGATGATAGATGCCATGAAGTTTTGGATCACAGAGACGGATATCGATGGTTTCCGCGCCGATCATGCCGGGCACGAAATACCGATGTTCTTCTGGAACGAGGCCATGGCACAGCTGAATCCATTGAAAGATTTGTTCTGGTTAGCCGAGTGGGACGAACCCCGAATGCACCTGGAATTCGATGCAACCTACGATTGGAAACTCCTTCACCTCACATCGCAAGTCGCCAACGGAAAGGCTACTGCTGAAGACATACACAACCACATTCGCCGCGACGTAGCCAGCTATGGCGTAAACGCCTTCCGTCTGAACATGATCAACAATCACGACGAAAATTCCTGGCAAGGTACCGTTCGCGAGCGTTACGGTGATGGCGAACGCGCCTTTGCCGTGTTTTCATTTACGGCATACGGCACACCCATGTTGTATAGCGGACAGGAGGTTGGCCTGAACAAGCGCCTGAAATTCTTCGAGAAAGATTCCATTCCGATGGATGATCCCGGCGGCTACTTTGCGTTCTACCAGAAGCTGAATGAACTGAAAGCATCCCACGCGTCTATCTGGAATGGTGCCTATGGCAGTATTCCGGAAAAGATAGCCGATGGCAATGATCGGGTTTTTAGTTTCCGCCGGAAGCGCGAGGATCAGGAACTGATCGGCATCATCAACATGACCCCGCAGCCTCAGGAGATTGTGATTCCGGCTATACCCGAAGGTTTCAAAGATGCTTTTACGGGCAAGGTGCTATCTCCGGGAAAAACGACGCTTGAGCCCTGGCAATATTATGTGCTCACAGCAAATTAGGAGTCACGCGAAAGCACTTTCCTCACATCCCCAGGGATGTTATTCGAAATTTAGCCTTATAGTATAAATGACCATAAGTAAATCACTGTACCGCCTCTCCGCTTTGAATGTCTGTACACACGTGCTCCGCGCCGGCATCTTCCTGCTGGTAATGGCCACTGCTTTTGAGTCGGCGGCGCAACGCAACTTCAAAGTTGTTGGATTCTTTACCGCCCTTCACGATCGTGCGCATATCACCTACGTGCGAGAGGCTAACAAGTGGTTCGCCGCCCAGGCCAAACGGTATCATTTCACCTACGATTCAACAAGCAATTGGGATAATCTGAATCCCGGCTTCCTTAGCCAGTGCGCGGTGGTCGTGTTCCTTGACACGCGTCCCGAAAAGCCGGACCAGCGAGAAGCATTTAAGCAGTATATGCAAGGCGGCGGCGGATGGATCGGCTGCCATTTTTCGGCGTTCGCACTAAATGATTCCGACTATCCTCAGAACTGGGACTGGTATCACAACACGTTTCTCGGATCAGGCGAATACGGTAGCAACACCTGGCGTCCAACAGCGGCCGTGCTGACAATTGAAAACCCGAGACATCCGGTCATGAAAGGATTGGCTCATACGTTTACGTCACAGCCGAACGAATGGTATCGCTGGAAAAACGACCTGCGGAAGAATACAGACATTGAAGTGCTGGTGTCTATTGATCCGACGAGCTTTCCTTTAGGCACAGGACCCAAACCTCACGAGATCTGGCACAGCGGTGACTATCCCGTGGTATGGACCAACCGGAAATTCCGGATGCTGTACCTGAACATGGGTCACAACGACATCGACTATGAGGGAGGAACTAATAAGCAGTTATCATCCACCTTCGGCAATCCCGCCCAGGATCAGTTGATGCTCAACGCCTTGATATGGCTCGGCAGGGGGAAATAGGGCCCTGAGACTACGCGGCCCATCCAGAATTTATCAGACCTGCGTTAAGCATTCGCGAGGCTTCGATCCAGGTGCACATAACCTCCATCGACATGAATGAGTTGTCCCGTAGTGTGGCTGGACCGTTGTGAAAGGAGAAATGCAGTCATGTTGGCGATCTCCTCGGATGTCGTCATGCGATTTCCCAGCGGGATCTTCGACTCGATCTCGGCGAGCTTACCCTTGGGATCAGGCAGGGTTGCAATCCATTTTTCATAGAGCGGCGTCCAGCACTCGGCCACGATAATGGCGTTTACGCGAATGTTATACTTCAGCAACTCCACCGCCCACTCGCGTGTCAAAGCGCTGCGCCCGCCATTGGCAGCCGCATAGGCCGACGTATTTCCCTGGCCCGTTTCGGCAGTCTTAGATCCAATGTTCACAATGGCTCCCTGAGATTGCTTCAGCGCAGGAAGCGCGTAGTGAGCCATCAGGTAATAGTGCACCACATTTTTGTGCAGGGAAGCGATAAAGGCTTCGTAGTTACCGTGTTCGAGTCCGACACCGTCATTCACACCTGCGTTATTCACCAATCCATCGATTCTCCCGAACTCCGCCAATATGGCTTTCACGGCCGTTTCAGATTCTTCGGGCCGCGTAAGTTCGGCAACGACCTGAGAAGCTTTCTTGCCGGTCTGCTTGAGGTGGTCTACCACCCGAAGATTATCTTCTTTGCTGCGACCTACAACCACCGGAATGGCACCCTCGTTAGCCAATACGTTGACGATCCCCTCGCCGATTCCTTTAGCGCCGCCTGTGACGACGATGACTTTATTCTGAAGACCTAAATCCATAGTCAGAAAATTGAGCGTTATAATTTGTAAAACCTCGTGGCCGTTGTTCCGAAGATAAGCTCTTGTTCGGACTTCGTGAATGAAGCGAAATGATTTTTCACGATATTGACTACCTGTTCGTATTCGGAGGCCAGCAGGCACACGGGCCAGTCGCTGCCGAACATGAGCCTTTGCACGCCGAAAGCCTCCACAACGGCGTCAATATACGGCGTCAGTTCCGCTTCCCTCCACATGTCCCAGTCGGCCTCGGTCACCATGCCAGATACCTTGCAATACACGTTCGGAAAAGCAGCGATGCTGCGCATGTCGGCGCGCCAGCCGTCAATTTCCCGATTCTTGACGTACGGCTTGGCCAGGTGGTCAATGACGAAAAGTTGGTTGGGAAACATAGCTACTAATTTCCTGACGAACGGTAACTGATCGGGATAGACGAGTATGTCGTACGTATATCCATATCGTTGCAACTCAGCGACACCACGCATGAAGTCGGGGCGAAGCATAAAGTCCCGTTGCTTTTCGCCCTGCAGCACATGACGGAACCCCTTTAACACCTTGTTGTGCGCCCCTTGAGCGAGACGCTCGGAAATATCGTCCGCCTGCAGGTCAATCCAACCGACAATGCCTTTGATAAAGTGATATTGCCAGGCTAGTGACAGCAGAAACTCCGTCTCTGCATCGGATTGATCGGTTTGTACCAGTACGCAACCGTCAAACCCGTGTACGTCGAGTAGCGGTTTGAGATCCTGTGGATAGAAGTCGCGCTGGATCCGTTTCATCGACTCGTCGATCCACGCATCGCGAACGGGGTCAAATTTCCAAAAGTGTTGGTGTGCGTCAATTCGGGGCATGCGTCCGGTCAAAGTTCAAATATCTTTTTCATCAGTACCCATTTCTCGCCGGGCTTGGCAAACGGCAATGACTTTTGATATCGCGACATCAGTGCCTCCCACTCCTGTACCTTGGGATCTTCGGCATCGCTCCTTGCCTTGTCTTCGAGCGAAAACAGATCTACCGTTTCCATAATTGTAAACATCCGGTTCCCCGCCCGATAAATATCGAACCTGGTAATGCCCGTTCGCGTAATACTGTCGTGAATCTCCGGCCAGATGTTGGCGTGCCATCGTTCATACTCCTCAATCAAAGTCGGGTCATCTTGCAAATCCAGTGCAAAACAATAGCGTTTCATGGTAAGGGTTGATAATATTTGTCTCGTGAAAATACACTGCGATGATCAAAAGTTTATCGGCAAAACGACAATCCTTCAGCAAAACCGTTCTGTCAGGAAGGGAAAACTCCCCAGGAGAGGCTCATTCGTTAGATAAATTTCATCCCCTCATGGTCCAACTGACTATACTTGTCCCGGTCGAACACGTAATAGAAGGCACCTTTGCGCGAGGATTCTTTTTCCTTCTCATTCAGTTTGTTGAGAATTCCCAGCGAAAGGACTTTGCGCGTGAAATTTCGTTTGTCAATAGGGCCTTCATATATCGCCTCGTAGAGGTTCTGTAACTGCGGCAGCGTGAACTTCGCAGCGAGCAACTCGAAGCCTATGGGATGACTAGCCACTTTCTCCTGAAGACGTTCCCTGGCTTTCCTCACCATCTCCGTGTGATCGAAGATCAGGGGAGGTATCTCGTGTAGCGGAAACCACCTTGCCTCATGGGCGCGTTGCAACTGCTCCGTATAGTCGGCAATCTTGATGAGCGCGTAATAGGCAATTGACACCACACGTCCCGCTGCATCGCGGTTGACGTCGCCGAAACAATACAGTTGCTCCATGTAAATGTCCGATAGGCCCGTCAAGTCGCGAAGGACGCGAGACGCTGCGTTATCCACACTCTCCGCGGCGTTCACGAATCCTCCCATCAGCGACCATTTGCCGAGCTCAGGCTCGAATCCCCTCCGTATGAACAGACCCTGCAATTGACGACCATCAAATCCGAAAATGATGCAATCAACGGCTATGAGAATGCTGTCGTCGTGATGGTACTGCGAAATGTGCATGGCTGGTGTCGATAACTTACTGACCGTTCAATATGACCCAAGTTATTATAAAAACAGGAGTTCTTATGCATCTGAAGGACATGGTGACGGCTATCCATACACCACTTCGCCCAGCCGCAGCTGATTTTTGAACGCGTACAGATCTGTTCGCTGGTCGATCAACACACATTCGATGCCCGCCATTTCAGCAAAGTCCTGGAGGCACTCAGTAGACAGATTCTGACTGTAGCAAGTGTGATGCGCGCCACCGGCGTAAATCCAGGCGGCACACCCAACGGCCATGTCGGGCAGCGGCTTCCACAGGGCGCGGGCCACGGGCAACTTGGGAAGTGGATGTGGCGGCTCCACGGCTACGACTTCATTCAGGATAAGGCGGAAGCGATTGCCAAGGTCAACCAGGGATGCATTGAGGGCTGGACCTGCGCCGGCGGTGAACACGAGGCGAACGGGATCGGCCTTTCCACCAATACCCAAGGGATGTATTTCGCAGGTAGGCTTACCGTTGGCGATAGTGGGACAAATCTCAAGCATGTGCGCCCCCAGCACGAGCGAATTCTCGGGGTCGAAATGATACGTATAATCTTCCATGAACGAGTTTCCCCCCGGAAGGCCCGAAGCCATCACTTTCATGGCGCGCACGAGGGCAGCTGTTTTCCAATCGCCTTCTGCCCCGAAGCCCAGACCGCGGGCCATGAGCCGCTGTGAGGGGAGCCCGGGAAGTTGAGAAAGGCCATGCAGATCTTCAAATGTATCGGTAAACCCGCTAAAGCCTCCGCCGATGAGGAATCGCGACATCCCCAGTTCAATTTTTGCTGCCTCACGAAGAGCCTCATGACGTTCTCCCCCTTTGCGCAAGGCCCCAACTACGGTATAGCTGTCTTCGTATTCCTGGACCAGCTGATCGATACTCCGTTCTTCCACGTGATTGATCACTGTCACAAGGTCCCCGATGCCGTAGCCATTGACGGAATAGCCAAGTTCCATTTCGGCGCTCACCTTATCTCCCTCGGTAACGGAAACCTGCCGCATGTTGTCTCCAAACCTGGCATAGCGCGCGCCCTGCCAGTCGTGCCATCCCGCTGCGGCACGCAACCATATGGCTATACGCGAAATGACGTCAGCATTCTTCCAATGCCCTACCACCACCTTCCGGGGAATGCGCATTCGCGTAAGCATGTGCCCGAACTCACGATCGCCGTGTGCACTTTGATTGAGGTTCATGAAATCCATATCGATCGTGGCCCACGGCACGTCGCGGTTGAATTGGGTGTGAAGATGCAACAATGGCCTTGACAAAATCTTCAGGCCACCAATCCACATCCTGGCCGGTGAAAATGTGTGCATCCACGCCATGAGGCCAATGCACTCCGGCGACTGGTTGGCCTCACGGCAAATATGGACGATCTCTTCCGGTGTTTTTACCACGGGCTTGTATACAACGGTCACGGGAATAGTCGGATCGTGGTCGATATGACGGGCAATTTCCTGCGCGTGAGACGCAACCAGTTTTAAGGTTTCCTCTCCGTACAGGTGCTGGCTTCCGGTGATAAACCACACCTCCAGCTTACGCAAGTCTTTTACTATGTTACTCATGGCTCTGATTTTCTCTAGGGGCTATCTTTTGGATGATTGAATCAATCACATAACGTTTACCTTAGGGTTCCGACGAAATGAGGGTAAGGTCAACGACCTGCGTCGGGAACCAAATCATCATTTCGCCCGGGCCGCGATGCGCCCAGGCGTAGTAGGGAATGGCTACAAAAGGTTGCGCGGCAGTCACCACCTCCGTCGGGCTCTTCACGTCGACCGATGGAACACGGCCCTGGATTACCTGTACACCATTCAGCAGGTCCGGTGCGAAAGAGGTGGTAAAGACGGTACCGGCAGGAACGATCAGGTTGCTGACTTTACCGCCATTGTCTTTCCATTCAGCACAGTACATCAACGGGCCGCGCTGCAAGGCGACCTTGTTCCGATCATCGGCGATGTTCTTGTTGGCAACCACCGCCCGTATTTCCATGGGAAGGTCAATGACTACGCGGTCACCCTTCTTCCAGGTCCTGGTGAGTGTAGCATAACCGTTGGATATAGCCATTGGAACCGCTTTGCCATTGACTTTAATCTGAGGCTTCGCCTTAGCTTCACCTGTAAAAGCGTAAAGATCGGAAGGAATTGCTTCATCGCGGGCCCAACCGGGTATCCTGATGCGCAAGACAAAGGCGTGTGCCTTTTGGGGATTGACCTCGAACGAAAGCCCGCCATCCCACGGATAGTTATTCTCCTGGACAATCTCGACAGGCTTGCCGTCAAGTTGGACAATCGCGCTACCTGATACAAAGAGGTTCGCAAACACCTCTCCCTTACGTGTCGCATACACATATCCCGGAATCGAAGGAACAAGACGGGTAACATTCGTAGGACAACAGGAACAGGTAAACCAACCGGAACGTGTTACCTCCATATCGCTGTGCTTGAACGCATTTCTGATTTCCATGGCATTGGTGTAAAAGAATGAATTTCCATCCATACCAACACCTGAGATCATGCCGTTGTAAAGGGTTTTTTCCAGCACATCGATATATTTTGCGTCTCCATGCAACAAAAACATGCGATGATTCCAATAGATGCTGGCAATGGCGGCACATGTTTCGTTATAGGCTGATCCATTGGGCAATTCATAATTCTGACCGAACCTTTCGCCATCGCCCACGGCACCAATACCACCTTGCACATAGAGTTTCTTTTGAATCACATTTTGCCAGATGGTGTCAATTGCCTGCAGCATCTGTTTATCATTCGTGAGCGCAGCAATATCCGCCATCGCCGAATACAAATAGCCGGCGCGAACTGCGTGACCTACGGCTTCCTTTTGTTCCACTACCGGAACGTGGTCCTGCCAGTAGGCGCCGTTCTTCCACGGGTCGGTGCTCGCCGGGTCATATCCAGCATACCGTCCGCGTTCCTGGACAAAGTCCTTCGCCGTTTCGAGATAAGTTTTTTTTCCGGTAACGCGATACATCTTTACGAGTCCCATTTCAACCACCTCATGACCCGGCGCAACATGTCGTCGCCCCGGCCCAAAGACTTCGCACACGAGGTCGGCGTTTCGAATGGCGATATCCAGTAAGTTCCTTTTACCAGTAGCCGTAAAATGAGCGACCGCCGCTTCGTACAGGTGTCCGGCGTTATACAATTCGTGACTGAGCTCACGCTCCTTTTCCCATCGCTCTTTGCCCGCCCACTTGTGCGTCTTAAGGGGATCGATGGTGCGTGCCGTGTACAGGTATCCGTCGGGTTCCTGCGCTGCGGCAATTTTTTGTATTAAGGTGTCGATGTATAATTCCATCGCCGTGTCAGGATATAAACTCAAGGAAAACGACGCGCCCTCGATCGTCTTGTATATGTCCGTGTCATCGAACGGGTACACCGTGCAAAACGCGCCGTTCCGGGCAGCCGCCATTTCAAAGTTCTTTACGCGCCCGGTCGCCTCACAGCGTTCGAAAGACGCGGGAATAGTGACCTTATGATTGGTGCGAATGCGAGGCAACCAAAATTTGTCATTAAACTTTACCTGAGTAAAGGGCACTGCCTGAATCGGATAGTCGGCTTGCTGGGCCATCGAGCCGGTTAAAATTAGCCATGACAGCGCTGCCGTGACAAACATCCGTGATAAGCCTGCTTTCCGCATAGTGGCTACGGTTTTGAATTGGCCCATGACCGATGCCCGCCATTCACCGGATTCAACCTCATGGCAAGGGTGGTGCATGCGCTATTGTCCATAATAAGAATCAGGGCCATGTTTTCGGTGGTAATGCTTCTGAATGAGGGCGTCTTTCAGACGAGGCGCCTGGGGGTTGAGTTGTTCGGTCACGTAGGCCATCTCCGCCACCGCCTCGAGTACCGCGCTGTTGTAAACTGCCTTATCGGCCGATGCGCCCCACGTAAAGGGTGCGTGATTGCCCACAAGGACCATCTCAACATTCTTGTAATCGAGCCCGCGGTCGCGAAAACAATTCATTATCTGAAACCCGGTTTCATACTCGTAGTCACCTCGGATCATGTCGTCCGTCATAGGAGGAGCGCACGGAACATCCACCGTGTTGTGATCGGCATGGGTTGTCCCGTACAAAGGAATGTCACGCTGTGCCTGTGCCCAGGCCGTTGCGAATTTCGAATGTGTATGCACAATTCCCCCAATGCCATCCCAATGCTTGTACAGCACAGCATGCGTGAGGGTATCGGATGAGGGACGCAACTTTCCTTCCACCACCTTTCCTTCGAGATCTACGACTACCATCTTGTCGGATGTGAGATCTCGATAGGGCACGCCGCTGGGTTTGATAGCAAAAACGCCCTGGCTTCTGTCAATGGCGCTCACATTTCCAAAGGTAAAGAGCACGAGACCCAGTTCTGGAAGTTGCCGGTTTGCGCGACAAGCAGCGTCGCGGATGTCGTCAAAGCGGCTCATAGATTAACGACTTTTTCATGCTGGTTCTTGGGCGTACCTTCGGTGATGGCAGCGAGACGGCGATATCGTTCATAACGCTTGCCATACACGCTTGCTGCATTCAGCTGAGGAAGGAACGTCATGTCGAAACCCTGGCCCATGGCGGCCATGGCATCCTCAACCCGGGGATATAAACCGGCGGCCGTTGCGGCAAACATAGCCGCGCCAAGGGCACAGCTTTGCTCGGAGCGGTGAATTTTGATCGGCATGTTCATAACATTGGCCATCGTTTGCATAACATAGGGCGACTTGCGTGCCACGCCTCCCATGCCAATAAGGCCTTGAACCTTTACACCCTCTGAATTGAATCGATCCACGATCGCACGTGCGCCAAAGCAGGTGGCTTCCACCCACGCCTTGAACAAGTGCGGCGCACTGGTTCCCAGCTTGAGCCCACTCATGGCTGCGGAGAGTTCCTGATTGGCATCTGGCGTACGTCGCCCGTTGAGCCAATCTACCGCGACAGGATCATCATCACTCATTGGAAGCGCCACAGCCGCGTCGGATAAGGCGCGAATCAGATTTCCGCGCATCTCTACGCGCAACTTGTCAACGGCTTCCGGCGGAAGCCAATGAGAATTGTCAAGCATCTTATCGATTGGCCAGGCCAGCAGGTCGCGGAACCATGCGTAAGTGTCGCCGAATGCCGATTGTCCTGCTTCGAGGCCAATCATGCCAGGTATTATGGAACCGTCGACCTGTCCACATATGCCACGCACCAACTTTGTACCGATTTCTTCATAGGATGCGACCATCATGTCGCAAGTCGAAGTACCCATGACCTTGCTTAGAAAACCCCGTTCGATCTGACCACCAACGGCACCCATATGCGCATCGAACGCCCCCACGCCCACCGTCACATCACCAGGAAGATTCAATAGTTCCGACCAATACGGGCTCAGTTTGCCGGCCGCAGTCGATGAAGTATAGGTATCGGTGAACATACGGTCACGAAATCCTGCGAGCGCCGGATCCAGTGAAGCGAAGAATTCTTCCGGAGGCAACCCCCCGAACTCCTGCGCCCAAAGCGCCTTGTGGCCGGCTGAACATACCCCCCGTTTCAGCGCCATGACCTGCCTCCCTCCTGTCAGGACAAAAGGAATCCAGTCGCAATGTTCAACCCATGAATGACAAGCACGGCGGACACGCTCGTCGACCCGTAGCACATGCAACAGCTTCGCCCAAAACCACTCCGATGAATAAATGCCCCCCACGTACTGCAGGTAGTCGGTATCAAATTTTTGCGCATGTGCATTGATCTCCGCGGCTTCCTTGACCGAAGTGTGATCCTTCCAAAGAACAAACATGGCGTTTGGATTGTCTGCAAACTCAGGAAGAAGGGCCAGCGGAACTCCTTCCCGATCCACCGCTATCGGTGTCGAGCCCGTGGTGTCAACGGAAATTCCACGCACCGATGTGCGGACCACATTACCCGCCGCAGCCAGGCATTGTCGCAGCACGGCTTCCAGTCCTTCCAGATAGTCCAGCGGATGCTGGCGAAATTGATTGGTCTCTGCGTGGCAGTAAAGATGGTCGCCCCATCGCGGGTAATGAAAAACGGACGAGGAAACCTCCTCGCCACTAAGGGCATTCACGATAATGGCGCGAACGGAGTCCGTACCGTAGTCGATACCTATAACAAATGCGTCTTTGCTCATGGTTAGAAATGCGTGTCAAACTCTGTTCATAAACCCCCGGCTAGTAGCCTCACCGTTACATTGCACCATCTGGCAGCTGCCTGACGCTTTGATTACTATCGCGTCTTCAGCCACGAAGGCCCGCTCAACACCATAGACGAAACGCTCCGGTGGATATGCGGCAATCGATTGTGGAGGTCAATATAAACACAAAATAAAAATAAGTGTAACCCGTACAATTAATTTTGTTTGACAATCAGATTCATTTCAGACCGTCCATTTTTGTTAATTTCGAAGCGCTATGGCAGTACCCCAATTTTTTTTGCGGCTGTGGCAGATGCTGAAGAAGGTTCTTCTCTTTCTATTCGCCGCCCAATTCGTTTACCTGATCGTTCTCAAATGGGTCGATCCTCCTATTACTGTGACGCAGCTGGTGAGCTGGATGTCGGGTGATGGACTGAAACGCGACTACGTTCGCATGGACGAGATTTCGGCGCAAGCGCCCCTGGCCATCATGGCCGCAGAAGATCAACTGTTTCCGGATCACAATGGGTTCGACGTGAAAAGTATCCAGAAGGCTATGGACGCGCATGACAAAAAGAGAAAAAAACTGAGGGGTGCCTCCACCATTAGCCAGCAGGTTGCCAAAAACGTATTCCTCTGGCAGGGACGAAGCTGGGTCAGAAAGGGGATTGAGGCATACTTCACGTTTATGATCGAGGCCGTTTGGGGAAAGAAACGAATATTAGAGATGTACTTGAATGTGGCCGAGATGGGCAAAGGCATCTATGGAATTGAAGCTGCCTCGCGCGCGTACTTTCGAAAGCCTGCCAAGTCGCTGACCGCCTCAGAAGCCGCGAAAATTGCCGCCTGTCTCCCCAACCCAAAAAAGTACCAGGTTAACCCTCCGTCGCCCTACATCATTAAACGCTTTCCCTGGGTAGTCCGGCAGATGGATAACCTTCGCGGCGACACAGACATCAGGAATCTGCTTGAGTCAGCACCCAAAAAACTAAAAGCAGCGCGCTAATGTCAACCGGTTATTCATTAGCCGGTCGCTTCAGGAACGGTTTCCTGCAGGCGCTGGCGCGCCGGCAAAGTTTGCGTATATCCCACACGTTGTAGCATTCAGGATGTGGAGACCATACTACCTGCGGGAGGATGATTTTTGTACCGATCCCCGACCGTTCCCTCCACCGGTTCCACAAAACACCGCAGGTTCTCGCGACGGACAGGCAATGCCCCGGCGCCCGGTAAAGATTGCCTCGAAGCAACCCGGACTTTGGCCGGGTATTTGCTGTTCGTTCGCGCAGATTGCAGGATTATAGCTACTTTGCGATCGCGTAAATTTCTATTTCGATGAAGATTCGTCTACTGCCTGCCGTTCTGCTCGCTTTGGTGGCGCTGGGCTGCGGTGAAAAAAAGGCAACGGAAGCGACTACCGCAGTTGACCCACTCAATATTTCTTTTACAGTGATCAGCACACTGCCGCACGAAACCGACGCATTTACTGAGGGCCTGACGATCCACAACAATAAGGTACTTGAAAGCACCGGGCAGAATGGCAAATCATGGGTTGCGGAGGTGGACCCCGGAACGGGCACACATATCAAAAAGATCGTGTTGGACAACCGTTATTTCGGGGAGGGCATGACCGTACTGAACCACAAACTTTATTACCTCACCTGGCAAACAAAAATTGGCTTTGTCTACGATGCGCGCACTTACAAACAGGTGGGTGAATTCACGTATGAGAATGAGGGCTGGGGTTTGACGCACGACAACAAAGACCTGATCATGAGTGCCGGTACCGATAAATTGTACTTTCTCGATACGACTAATTTCAAAATTGTGCGTACACTTTCTGTCAAGGATGGAAACACGTCCATCAAGAATCTCAATGAGCTGGAGTACGTGAATGGCTACATATTTGCTAACGTGTACGAAACATCCACCATCATTAAGATCGATCCCTCCAACGGCAAGGTTGTAGGTCGGCTCGACCTGTCGGCGCAAGTGGACGAGATCAGGCGCACGTTCCCGAATACCAATGAACTTAACGGGATTGCTTTCGACAAGAACTCCAATGCACTGCTTGTCACGGGCAAGAACTGGCCCCGAAGCTATTTAATCAGACTGCAATAGGCGTTCCCAGTTTGCAAAAATTGTCCATCCCCAAATGCATCAACGCGTCTCCCACATTGATCACGGGGATATTATTCAATCCCACCACATAGCCCTTCTGCGGTGCCACGATCTGTTCCTTGAATTCTCCGAACGGGTCCGTGATCGTTCCTACCCACTCTCCTGCGCCCACCAACTGGCCGCACTGGACGTTCGCCTGAAACAATCCCGCATTCCGGGCTCTTATCCAGGAGGTACTCCAGATCACGCGATTCGTTTCCGTTGGCTCCGGTGCCCAGTCGATCATCTCGAGGTGTCTCATCAGCCGAAGGGTCCCGGATATTCCCTCTTCGATAGCATGCTGATCGAATCGCAACGATTCGCCTCCCTCGTAGACAATTATATTCTTGCCCTTTCGTGCCGCCTCCTTCCGTAGGGAATTCGGCCGGTATGGCGCGTCAATGGTAAAGGGCGCGCCGAATGCATTGGCAAGCTCGGTGTTAATACCTTCCTTCAGTACCGCTCTTACCTGGGGATAATTTGTGCGCATAGCGCCACCGGTATGAAAGTCGATTCCATAGTCGATGTGAGGGATGACTTCGCGCATAAGGTGATAGGCGACCCGACTTGCCAACGAGCCATTCTTGCTACCGGGGAATGAGCGGTTGATATCTTTCCCATCGGGCACGTCGCGCGAGAAGTTCAGGAAACCGTAGAGGTTCACGATGGGCATGCAAATGGTAACACCACGCCGCGGTTTGTTTAACCCCGTGTCGAGCATCCGTCTGACGATTTCCATCCCGTTGATTTCGTCTCCATGCATGCCCGCCGTTAAGGCCAGCACGGGACCGTCTTCCGGTCCGCGCGAAACATAGATAGGCGTATCGATAACTGTGTGGGACGGTAGCCGCGCAATGTTGATGTCTATTTCACGGAACTCGCCAGGCATGATTTCCTGTCCGGCAATTACAATTTTTCGCAAATCGTTATCTTTTGGTTAAGCGTTCACCTTGTCCTTCTGGATTTTCTTCTTACTCGCTTTGACCTCAAGATACTTAAAAATTTTACCCGCAATATCAACTTGTGTTGCGCCCTCAATTCCTTCGAGCCCCGGAGACGAATTTACCTCGAGTATAAGGGGTCCGCGGTTGGAAGGGATCATGTCAACACCTGCCACATCAAGGCCGACCTTCTTCGCCGCTGTAATGGCCGCATGCTTTTCAGCCTTGCTTAGCTTCACCACCGTGGCTGTTCCTCCCCGGTGAAGGTTAGACCGGAATTCTCCCTCCTTGGCTTGTCTTCGTATGGCACCCACCACTTCTCCATTCACGACAAAGGCGCGAATGTCGGCGCCCTTGGCTTCCTTGATGAACTCCTGCACAATTATCCGCGCGTGCAAACCGTGGAATGCTTCGATCACAGACTTGGCAGCCTTCTTGTTTTCTGCGAGCACTACCCCTAGCCCTTGCGTACCCTCGAGCAGCTTGATGACCACCGGTGCGCCCCCCACTGCTTCCACTATTCCCTCCGTTTCACGGGAGTAGTCCATGAAGATCGTTTTTGGCAAACCGAGTCCCGCCCGGGAAAGGATCTGAAGGCTTCTCAGTTTGTCGCGCGATCGAATAAGCGCCTGCGACTCCACGGCCGTGAACACTTTCATCATTTCAAACTGCCTAACGACTGCCGCTCCGTAGAAGGTTACTGACGCACCGATACGTGGTATGATCGCATCGAAATAGTCGAGACGCCGGCCTTGGTACAACACAACGGGGTTCTTTTTCTCAATGAATAAAACGCATTTCATATGATCTATGATCTCGACCTTGTGCCCTCTTGCCTCGCCTGCTTGTTTCAGGCGCTGCGTGGAGTACAGCTTTGCGTTCCGCGAAAGAATGGCGATGTTCATAAACGATCTGGTTGAAGTTAAATAAGGTGCTGAATTGAGATGAGAGAGATGAAAGCTACGAAGTTCGCCGTTGGTCTATTTTTTTCGCGCCAGGCTCTTTCTTCGCTTCTGCTTAAATGATAAATCCTTTTGATCAACGTCGATCAGGAATCGATCTCGCAGAATCTTCCTTCCGATGAGTACCGGAAATTTCAGCGAACCGCGATTGCATAACGAAAATTCTGTGGTAACGTCTTCGTCAAATATCCTCATCGTAGTGACAATAACAAACCGTCGCTCCACTTCTCCAAACGAGTTGCGTATGTCACGCACTTCATAGTCAGTAAAACGAAATCGGGAACCCGTGAACTCGGGATGTTCTTCATCCAGCAACACAAATTCAAGAACATTACTAACGACCTCCGCCGACTGACAGTGCAAACTGGAAGTATAGGCGCCTGTATCCACTTTGGCATGAATGTCATATACACCTAACTGTGGAAGATCGACTTTGTCTGAACGGCCCAGGATTCGCATACTATATCGCAGATTTGATCCCCTCGTGCTGCGAATGCAACAATAGCAATTTGGTCAAAAAAAAAAGCCACGCTAGCAGCGCGGCTCAATTATTTTTTTGCGATCAACTCAACCCTTCACTTTAAAGGCCACGGCGGTATCTTCCCATTTCAGTTGGATATCATCCTTGCCAATTGAAATATTGAACGTCTCGACGAAAGCAGGTGTCTTCGAGGACGCAACCTTTACCCTGAGCAAATCTTTATCCTCCTGATAATTGAACGCTCCCATCTGATTGGATTCCTTGTTCAGGATGATAGTCCACTCTTTCTCGTTGGGAATGGTGAACAACGCATATTTGCCAGCCGGCACGTCTTTCCCTTCGATCTTAACAGGCTTGTCGAACTCGATGGTGGTGGCTTCATTCGCACCTGTGCGCCATACTTTTCCGAATGGTTCCTTTTCGCCTATCATCTTTCTTCCTCTTGCAGAGGGTTGAGAATAAACGATGGTGACTTTTGCGGCACCAATTTTACCCTCAACTGTCGCCTTCGGACTAAGGGGTTTCTTTTCTTGTCCGAATGATGTAAGGGTCATCGCAACAGCGAGCAGCAAAAATGTAATTCTTTTCATGGTCATTCTGATGTTTGGAGTTTGGTTAGTGAAGTTCAAAAGTTAGGTATTCATTCTAAAATGTAAAAATGCCCCGAGTAGTCGGGGCATTCTTAAACCTATATATAACAACCTGTAAACTATGGTTAAGAACGACATAATTTGCCATTTGGTTTACCCGTGGGTAGGTAATTTTTACAAAAAGTCGTGGCGCAAATCGGCCCTCACTATCAACATCCGCTCCGCAGTCTTTAAGTCATTGAAACGCAGATGCTTTCTGAGCAGCACAATCGATAACCGCAACTCCCATTCTCATCTATGGTTTTCTGGACAGTGGTATCTTTTCGGCTCAAACCCCGCCGCGACGGTATATCTTGCCCGCCATAACGCAGGACTTCCGGGTGATCCTTTATCGGCCGAACGGGTTAAGGGCCGACATCGCGCGCTTGCCTCCACCCATCTTATTCATGGTCTTCATCAGTTTACGCATGTCGCCAAACTGCTTGAGCAGTTGGTTGACTTGCGAAACCGTTGTCCCACTTCCAACGGCAATCCGATTCTTCCGGCTTCCATTGATAATGTCGGGATTCTCGCGTTCGTAATTCGTCATCGAACGAATAATGGCTTCAATGGGCTTGAAGCTGTTATCGTCGATGTCAATTCCTTTCATGGCCTTCCCTACGCCCGGTATCATACTGAGGAGGTCCTTCACGTTACCCATTTTCTTAACCTGTTCGAGCTGAGAAAGGAAATCGTTGAAGTCAAACTGATTCTTCCGGATCTTCTTGTTTAGTCGCGCCGCTTCATCGGCGTCGAAAACTTCCTGGGCTTTCTCGACGAGTGAAACCACGTCGCCCATACCCAGGATACGGCTGGCCATACGATCGGGATAAAACCGGTCAAGGGCATCCATCTTTTCGCCAAGGCTCATGAACTTGATGGGCTTGTCGACCACACGCCTGATCGAAAGGGCGGCACCGCCACGGGTATCGCCATCAAGTTTCGTGAGTACGACGCCGTCAAAGTTCAATCGGTCGTTGAAGGCCTTGGCCGTATTCACGGCGTCCTGACCCGTCATCGAATCTACTACAAACAGGGTTTCGGACGGGCTAAGGGCTTTTTTCAACCGGGCAATCTCATTCATCATCTCCTCATCGACGGCCAGTCGACCCGCCGTATCGACGATTACAATGCGATGATTATTCTTGCGCGCATACTCAAGCGCATTGCTGGCAATTTTTACGGCGTCCTTGTTTTCCGGCTCGGCATAAACCTCCACACCTACCTGCTCACCCAGTATCTTGAGCTGGTCGATCGCCGCCGGACGATAGATATCACAGGCCGTGAGCAGCACCGAACGGCCTTGTTTCTTGAGATAGTTGGCCAGTTTTCCGGAAAACGTAGTCTTACCAGAACCCTGCAAACCAGCAATAAGTATAATGGCAGGGTTGCCTTCGATTTTGATGTCTTCGCTGCGCCCTCCCATCAGTTCGGTAAGCTCATCGTTGGTGATCTTCACCAGCAGTTGCCCGGGAGAAATGGCGGTGAGCACATCCTGGCCCATCGCTTTTTCTTTGATATCATCGGTGACTTCCTTCGCCACCTTATAATTGACGTCGGCGTCGATCAAGGCCTTGCGAATTTCCTTAATCGTGGTAGCCACGTTGATTTCCGTGATGCGCCCCTGTCCTTTCAAACCCTGAAAGGCCTTGTCCAGCTTATAACTTAAATTATCAAACATGCTTCCTGAAAATTGATGTTAAACGACCTGCCAGGTTCATTTTAGAAATGGCCTGCGGGGGGTCAAATTTAAACACTATTGCCGGCACGGCAAACCCGGGTGATTACCGAGAGCCAGTTATGTTGAAATAATTCTCCCGCACACGCTCCCGAATCAGCGCAGAAGCATGTAAAATAGCTTCTTCTGTGGGGGTTTGATCATTCACCAGCGTAATCACCTGCCTGGCTCCCAAAAGGCGGGTGTCGGCCTCGTTGAGAGAAGCGGAGCCGGCAACGATTACCAATGGCTTGCCGAGTCGGGAAGCTAGCGAAGCCACGCCTTTAACCACCTTACCAGACAGGGTTTGTTCGTCGAGCTTTCCTTCACCTGTTATGACCACGTCGGCAGCGCGAACTTTTCGCTCAAGGCCCACGAAATCCATTATGAAGTCGATACCCGGACGTATAACGGCCCGGCTAAACACAGCGAGGGAAACGGGAAAACCGCCACCGGCACCGGCGCCCGGAAAATCAGTGTTCATGTAGCCATACCGTTGCAGGACCCTTTCGTAGTGGCGCAGGCCGTTGTCGAGCGCTTCTACTATTGCCGGCGTGGCCCCTTTCTGCGGACCGAACACATGCGCGGCGCCACGGGGTCCGTACAGCGGATTGTCGACATCACAGAAGATGGTGAATGACGCTTCGCGCAGTGCGGAATGCAGATGCGAGACATCGATGCGTTGGACTTTTCGCAGCGACGCACCACACCCGTCCAGTGGGGCACCCGTGTCGTCGTAGTAACGAACGCCGAGCGCGATCATGGCGCCCATACCCGCATCGTTGGTGGCACTGCCACCTATTCCCACGCAGAAGTTGCGAACACCGCGATCGAGCGCATGCCGGATTAAATCCCCGGTGCCCTGGGTGGTTGTGTTGAGCGGATTGCGCGCAGCAACGGGCACAAGGTGTAGCCCAGATGCCGCTGCCATTTCGATAAACGCGGTGCGTCCATCTTGCGACACCCCATAGGGCGCCGTGATACTTTGCAGCAAAGGATCCCGGGCATCGACGTGTCGAAAGGTCCCGTTGGAATACCTGGTCAACACCTCCGATGTACCCTCGCCACCATCCGCCAGCGGAACGATTTCGCATACGATCGATGGATTTGCCTGCAACAATCCGTCGCGGATCGCCTCTCCCACCGCCATAGCGGAAAGCGAGCCTTTAAATTTGTCAGGCGCGATCAGGGCTTTAACAGGCATCTCCTCTAGAATCGAAACGGATAGTAGCGAAATACCTGACCCTTACTGACCGTGCCGTTTGAATCGGTGATCTCAAGAAAGCCCGTCACGCCTTTGAGGTTCGCCAGGTCGCCCGATCCGCCGCCTGCATCGGGATAAGCGATCGATACGCCATTTTCATTCCTCACGGCGACCTGCAGGAAGTATGTCATTCCGGCCGGGGGATCAAAATCATGGGCGAGCACTGCGTACTGGGGAGCTTCTTCAATCTGCTGGCGCCTGAGTATCCACGGTCGAACATATCGGAAGAAACAGAGATAGGTGGAAACCGGATTGCCGGGCAGGGCGAATACGGTCTTTTGTCCATCGGGTGAGGTGCCAAACCAGAACGGCTTTCCCGGCCGTTGATTCACGCGATGGAATTGCTTTACGATGCCGTTCGCCTCGAGCGCTCCAGGGATGAAATCGAATTTTCCCTTTGATACGCCACCCGATAAGACGACGGTGTCGTGTTCCGCCAAAATGTTCTTCAGTTGCGCGGTTATGACCTCCCGATCATCGGGCAGGTGAAAGGCTGTCGCTGGCCATCCTAATAACTTCATGGCGGCCAGAATGGCATAAGTATTCGAACGACGTACCTGGTGTGGCGCAGGATGGTGGCTTACCGGAACGAGTTCGTCGCCCGTAGATAGGATGGCTGTCGATGGAAATTCAAAGACCTTGACCACATCTTTTCCAACCGTTGCAAGCAGGGCTACTTCTGCAGGAGAAATCACGATACCCGGTTGCAGCAGCGGCGTTCCGGCTTTTGCATCACTACCTCTGCGATGAATGTTTTGTCCGCGCGCGATTTGATTGGTCGTCAGTTCTGCCTTCCGGCCATCCAGCCGCAGTTCCTCGTACGGAACAACGGTGTCCGCACCCGCAGGCAACGCAGCGCCCGTCATCACTTCGAGGCAACGATCAGCGTGGCGAAGGGTACCCTGCGGCGTGCCGGCTGCCTGAATACCCTCAACTTCAAAAGACATCTTCCCTCCTGACCACGTCTCAAAAGAAAGCGCGATGCCGTCCATCGTGACCCGGTCTATGGGTGGCAGGTCGCGATCGGCCGACACGGTTTCGGCCAGCGCCCTGCCCACCGCGTCCTCGATCGGCACGTCCCTTATCTCCGTGGCAGAAACATTTGCCAACACCATTGCCGAAGCTTCTGTTACAGTGACCATCGTAATTATCTTATATCTTGCATTGTTCCGTTTACAAGGTACATGAGTAAAAAGACATTTTCACACGTCGACAAGGCCGGAAATCCAGCCATGGTAGACGTATCGGGTAAACCAGTAACCCGACGTACGGCTCGCGCACAGGCCATTGTAGTCCCGGGAAAAGAGATCATTGATCAGATTGTGAACAATGAATTGATTACCCGCAAAGGGCCGGTATTTCAGACGGCGATTATCGCTGGGGTAATGGGCGCCAAACAGACCTCATCGCTTATTCCCTTTTGTCATCCGATCGGACTCGACAACTGCCAGGTGAGGATCCACGTGGCCGACGATCGCATTGTGATAGACAGCGAGGCGGTGGTCGAATCCAAAACCGGAGTAGAGATGGAAGCGTTGATGGCCGCAACGGTTGCGGCACTGACCATCTACGATATGTGCAAGGCGCTTTCGCACGATATCCGGATTGAAGAAGTCAGGTTGATGGAAAAGACCGGCGGCAAGTCTGACTTCAAACGCGATTAAGGCATGACTTTTCGCAGGAGAATCTACATCACACTCGAACCCACGGAACGCGGCGGAGTGGCCGAACGTATATTCGAGTTTTGTCTCGTGATCGTCATCATTTTGAACATTCTCATCATCATGATTGATTCGGTGGGGTCGATCGATCATGAGTACGGAAAGTTCTTTCAGCAGTTTGAGAACTTCTCGCTGATCTTCTTTACTATCGAGTATATCGCCCGTGTCTACTCTATCGTAGAGAAGCCTAAATATCGCCATCCCATAAAGGGCCGGCTAAAGTTCGCGACGACTCTTCTGGCAATCATCGATCTCCTGTCGTTCCTGCCTCTTTATCTGGCGTTCCTCCCGCTGGACCTGCGGGTACTGCGGATCTTCCGCCTGATGTCGCTGTTCCGGATGTTCAAGATCGCGCGCTACTTACATGCCCTGGAAATATTCAAGCGTGTCATCATTGAACGGAAAGAACAACTCGTATTGAGTTTTCTGTTTATTCTTTTCATCCTGGTGATCATTTCCTTCGCGATGTTTTACGTTGAGCACGATGCACAACCTGATAAATTCAGCAGTATTCCTGCCACCATGTGGTGGGGTATTGCCACACTCACCACGGTTGGATATGGTGACATTGTACCGATAACCTCTCTCGGCAAAATCCTGGGTGGTATTTTTTCTATCGAGGGCGTGGCGCTACTGGCACTTCCTGCCGGCGTGCTCTCATCGGGCTTTTTTGAATTGCTGCACAATGATCGGAAGAAGCGGGCGGTGCGATGCCCGCATTGCGGCAAGGAATTTCATGAGTCGGATTGAATGGATGCGCAACTGCCCTGATGCCTATCGTACCGGTTGCCAAGAGCGCACAATCCTTAGATGAGGCCATTGAAGATCAATGATCATATAGTATGGTCATTTCCACCCGCCGGTTCAGCGCCTGCTCCGCTGCCGTGGCATTGCTGTTCAGCGGCTCGCGCATGCCTTTACCATCAACGGTTACCCTGGACGCATCAATACCGCGTTGGACAACGTAGTCCATGAATGCCTGTGCGCGAGACAGTGACAGCCGCAGGTTGAATTTATCGGAACCGACGTTGTCAGTATGACCCACCAACTGCAACCGAAGGTCGGGATTGTCCCGTAACGCGTTCACCAACTCGTCGAGGTATCCGCGGGCGTCCGCACTGGGTGTCGCACTATTAAACTCAAAATTGAATCGAAGTGTCGCTTTTTCGAGAATGAGCGGATCATGCTGGATGATACCAGCCTGTCCCTGAGCAGCAATTGAGTCCTGCTTTTGCCGCAGGCGGTCGCTCATCGTTGATGGAAGCATGGTGACATTCGCTGAATCACGGACAGCTTTCACCGCGGCGGGTTTCCTTACACCAACCGATGCCGTCAATCGTTTCGACTTCTGTTCCAATGGAGGGCTTTTTTTCTTACGCCGCTTTTCGCGACGCGCCCGACTGTTCTTAATAACTTCCTTTCTGATCACGAGACCTACTTCGACGGCACCCGTATTGCCAACGTTGTGAAAAAAGATGGGAAAATCATAGCTCACGCCCACGGCGAATCGCGGGTTGTTAAATTGCATGCCCAGGACGGCAGAGCGGCCAAATACATAACTGGTCATAAGGTCGACATATTGATTCTCTTCCTGATGATACGCGCCCAGGTCATAGCGAAAAATAGCGCCTGCATTGACTACGTTGTTAGCTGCGCTACGGGTGTACAAGACCTGGGGAAACACACTTACTTTTTTCCCGCGATACACCCGAATGCCACCTCCTGCTACCAGCGTGGGATTCAACGCAAACGTCGAAATGAATTGTTCTTCAGGCCGGTTTAAATCAAAGAAGGAAATATCCGCGTAACCCACAACCGTTCCATCCGTATCTTCCTTTTGCCAGTGAAGCCCCATACTGAACGTAAAGTAGTCGCTTTTCAACTCGCCAAAGTTCTCGCCCGGCGACAGAGATTCATCAAATCCCCGATCCGGAATGTACTGCGATCCGGTGAAGAGGCCACCCAGATCTATGCGACGACTTTGGTACAGCGCCTTCACACCTAGTCCAAGCGATTGGTCGGACGCGATAAATAGGTTGACGGCATAGGCCAGGCCAGCCTCCTGCGTGACGAAAATTCCGGCCTGCCCCGAGCGATCATCCAGCAGCGAAATGCCGATGCCCGACCAACGCCGGCCCTCTCTGGACTGCAACGGGTACATCGCATTAAGCGAGTTGCTACTCAGACGGAAGCCACCCCCCGTGCTCTGATTACGATAAATGAAAGCAACCTGTGCATAGTCGGAACTGGCCACCAGTGCTGGATTAATCCGCTGGGGAGTGAATTGGTATTGGCTGAATTGAAAATACTGTGCCCTTGCCGGCAATATCATCGCCGTCAATGCGAGTGTAAACACGATGCTTACAACGCCATGCCTACCTGACAAGAACAATTGACCCTGAGTCTTTGCCATTTAACAATAACCTTTCGCCAGAGACCAGCTCGCCTTTCACTTTCCAGAAGTACACGCCCGCTGGTTGTCGCGTACCTTGTCGCATACCATCCCAACCCTTTTGTGTTGCCTCGCTCAAGCTGGTGGTGCGGTAAACAACGCTACCTTCCCGATTGTGAATGGTGAAAATGAAATCGTGTACCCCGGTCAGTCCGTAAATCTTGATCTCATCGTTTGTGCCGTCCTCATTCGGTGTAAACAGGTTAGGGACAAAGCCCCCGCTCTCAACGGAGACGGTCACTTGTGCTGTGCTGAAACACGCGAGAGAATCATATCCTGTCACGACGAATGCAGTCGTTACCTCCGGCGATGCCACCGGATTGGAAATGTTCGCCGCCGACAATCCCTCCGCCGGCCGCCATTCGTATCGCGTTGCACCACTGGCCACCAATTGCACGGCGGAGCCACGGGCGATTCTGACATCAGCGGGCGTCACCGTAACAACAGGCGCACTGATCTTCACCACGGTCCTGTCTCTTCTCGTACAACCGGCAGCGTTTGTCATGATCGCCGTAACAGTGTCGGCGCCAGACACGACGCTGTTTATCGATTGTCCTGTTCCCAGAGGACCGCGCGTATAGCTCTGCCAAATCACGTGATCCCATCCAGGTTCGACTTCAAAATGTAAAGATTGCCCTTCACAGGCATGGCGTTCCACCGTATTACGCAAGGTATCGTTGCTAACCATCACGGTCCAGACCTTCAAACCGTCACAACCCTTTTTGGCAGGATCATAATAGAATACCGTATCGCTGGAGGAAGCCGAGAGCTGAAGGGTAAGGTGCTTGCCCAGGTAACCGTTGGAAAATGAAAACCACAACACTTCATGAGGGGCTTGCAAGGTGGACTCCTCACCTTTGCACAACAGAAGCCTGACCGCTGTGCTGGAGGCACAAGGAGACGCGGTGCCAATGCAAGGGCGGCTCGCGTGAAAGGCATTATCAACAGCTTGAACAGCAAATTGTGATCCGGGTAAGTTGCGCAGTAGCTTAAAGTTTTGTGTTCCGTTGTTACCATGCGTAACACTTAATCGCTTTTCATTGAGCAGGTCAAATTCCGCAGCAAATGCCCCCGTTCCATCGATGTACAGATCGTAGGTAATTGACGCCTGTGGCGTGTGATCATCAAGGGAAGCATCCCAGTAAAAGAAATTGCGGTCGAACACCGGCAACGCGACCGCATTCTTTGGCAATGACGGCGGCAGATTCGCGTGCGTCATATTCGTATAGCTTATTAAGTGCGTCCGTGTCGTTTCAGACACAACCAATAAATCGAGATCGCCGTCACGATCTTCATCGCCAAACAGATGGGAACGGTACCCGGCGGACGGAATAGTATCGAAATTGTTCGATGCATACTGAATAACGTTCAACGTGTCACTGCCCTTCTTTCCACGGTAATTATAATCGACGATGCCATCCGAATTCATATCGGCTAGAAAAGGGGATCCTTCCGTGAAGGCGACTGGCAAGTCGGCAGAATCGTGGGTGCCTGCCGCGCTTCTGTAAAGACGCGTGCCCACTACACCGCTGTGATTTGCACCCATGACTACGAAGTCGAATACACCGTCGGCGTTAACTTCCGCGGACGAAACCTTTCCGGCAAAATCAAATTTCATTTTTGGCCTGAGTCCGAGGTGCCCATCACTCAATAAAACGGTGGAGACGACAGAATCAGCGGATACCGCACCGGATACAAAAACGTCGGGGCGGCCATCGTAGTTTTGATCGGTGAGCGCCAGGGATTGCGCAGCGACCATCAGGGAATCGTGCGCCAATTTCCACATAAAGGCGCTCGCTTGTTGAAAAACCATTAGTTTATTCACACTGGCCTGGCGGTCACTCAAGATCCATTCCGGTTTAGCATCTTCGTCGAGATCGGTAATGAGCAGCTCGGAGAACGCAGGCACAGTCAGCAAATTTTCTGAAAATGTAAAATTTCCGCGGTTGAGATAAACCGCCACTTGTCCGGTTGTCGTAGACATCACCAGGTCGAGTCGGTTGTCGTGGTCGTAGTCGGTAACCCCGAAAGACTTGAGCGGCCCCGCGAGCCTTGTGGCTTGCCAATGCAAGAATGGCGTGCTGGCGGTGTCGCCTTTTACCACCTGCAGATACGCATTTCCAGAGGTGGTGGCTGATAGCAAAAGGATGTCCAGTAGCCCATCGTTGTTCAGGTCGGCGCGGACAGGTTGAACTTTTACAATCGAGTCAGGCAACTGGATCGTGTACGCATGGTGAAACTGCTGCGCCTTAGCCAGCACCACACTCAGCACAAAAAATATCAGGATGATCAGGGAACGCATAATCAGGGTTTTTTGATCCGCTTAAGCTGAAACGTCAACGGAACTGACAACTGGCTGGCTACCGGGCTCCCGTTTAGAGTTGCCGGGGTCCAGTCGGGCATCTCGCGGATCAACCTGATCGCTTCCTGATCAAAGGCGGACCCAAGAGAATGCGTGATCGATATGTGCGTGGGTCTTCCTCGTTCATCAATGGTGAAGGATACCGTCTCAATACCCTCAATGGAATCCTTCACAGCCTGTGGAGGATACGATAGCTGTTCACTGAAGTAAGCATAAAGATGCGTATATCCCTGCCGTGGCTCGGCCTGCACATAGGTATCTTTCGCAGAAGTCTCTCCGGGCGGAGTAACCGATTGTTTTGGGAGCTCATTGGCCGCGCCTGGAATTGAACGAGCGGAACTTATTTTGCGTGGCGACTCAGACTTAGTGCTTTCGAGCGCCCGATTCCGCCTTCCCTTTGCACCCGCGGCATTCACGTCCGATGCCGTACGTTTTTCAGACGCGCTCGTCGAATCCGTCGTGGCCGACTGGCGACCTGGATTGGCGGGACCTTCCGAGTCATTCGCCGTCTCGTGGCTTCCGCTTGAACCAATCTTTGAAGCTTTTGCCAAATGTGTTGAGCGACCCTCGTTTTGCCGATGATTGTCGATCACGAGCCAAACCGACACCAGCGCCAATATGGCGGGCAACGCAATCCAGGAATAGCGGATGCGCCGCTTGGCCGAATGCTTTCGAGCGCTCTCAACAATCTTATCAAAATTCATATAGCTCCGGATCTCGTCGTCCGAAAGGTTTGAATTGGTCTCCATGGAATTGATCTTAATCTTCATGATCTCCGATTTCGTTCGAGATGTAGGCTCACTGCCGTTTCATAAACATCTTCTTCATTTTATCAAGCGTCCTATAGACCCGCACCTTCGCGTGTGTTTCGGAAATGCCGAGTATATCACCCACCTCCCGAAACGGACGCTGCTCGAAATATCTCAACTCGATCAGTTGCAGTTCTTCAGCAGAAAGCTGTTGCAGCATATCAGGAAGTTTTCTGCGCAAATCGTCAAGCCCGTATTCTGCCGTAAGGTCTTCAAAGAGCTCGTTAACGGTTACTGAATCCAGTGATACAAGTCTATCGCGCTTGGTCTTGCGAAAGAAGTCGTTGCACTCATTGAATGCAATCCTGAAAAGCCAGGCTGAAAAAGGTAACCCCCTCGATTCATATTTATTTATATTCGTCAGGGCTTTTAGAAATATTTGTGACGTGATATCCGCGGTTGTCTCTTTGTCACCCACACGGCGATGCACAAACAGAAAAATACGCTTAAAATATTTTTCATATAACGGCTTGAAATGCGCCGGATCAAGCTGAGACTTCTCAATTGTGGATTTTTCCTGCATCAACAGATCCGTGCGCTGAATGTCTTCCTTTAACACAAGGCGTTATTTTTACAACCGTTAGACTAATTCCTAAATGCGGAAATCCCAAAAAGATACACACTACTGCAAAGTTTTTTTCGAAATTTCGACATATTGAACGCCGAAACTCAAAACTTTTATGCGCATCTTGCGTATGGCTTTTAAACTATAGTTGACTATGAAGACAATCAACAGAACCCAGATCAATCCTATACACAGAGATTTGATCATCGCCACGCTCACTGGTTTCGCTATGGCCGTCATAGTGATTCTCGCTGTTGTGGTCGTAATCGCTTAACAGAAATTTTGACGATCTAAGTAGAGGCTGTCTCGAAAGAGGCGGCCTTTCGTTATTACGGGCAAAAGAACTTGCTGGAAGGGTGCGCGGAGGAAGCAAAGTATTTTAACCGGTAGAGTAGAGAGAAGATAAAAAGCGGTAAAGGGATGGACCACATTTTCGGACCTTGTTACCTTCCCCCCCTCATCAATCCGTACGTGCAGTTTTCCCGCATACGGCTTTCGCTGGAATGTTCGTCTCAAGTGTTCACAGGTAGTCTTGGGGAATACTTTATTGGGTCTATCAGTCCGTACTTGTGAACCAATAGCTCAAATGCCTGTTTGCGATACAGGCGGCTCTTCCTTTGACTTTTGCGGTGAAAGTACCGTAACAAGCGGGTTCGCAGGTAGGAGTTCAGCTGCTTTTTGGCTATGAACGGATAACTTACCCCGGGGATGTCGAAGTAATTCAGCCATCCTCGAAGTATGTCATTCAATGACGCAACCACTTCTTGAGGTTTGTAATGTCCCATTGTTTTGAGGGATAGTCCTAGCGTTTCTCTTATTTAGGCTCAGTCCCATACGGTTCAGTATAGCTTTCAGCTTCATGAGTACTTCTTCTTTCAAGGTTTTCCCCATCAGCACAAAGTCATCAGCATAGCGTATCATCATTACTCCTTCCTTATCTGAATATGCTTTTCACTGAGTTTACTATCCTATCCAGCAGGTTAAGAAATACGTTGGACAGCAATGGGGAGAATGGTGATTGCCCGGCTTTAATTTATGCACTGACAAAAAGCCATTGCGGACCTTAGCGTCTTTGCGCCTCTGCGGTTAAAATACTTTGCTTCCTTTGCTTCCTATTACAGTACAAAAAAAGAAGCCATACAACGATGGCTTCCTTTTCAAGCGTGAGCACGGACTTATCCGGGTTCACCTTGGTAAAAATCGTTATGCCTTTACCGCCATAGCTGGTCTGGCTGATACCCATTCTTCTCCTCCTTCGAATACCTCCTTCTTCCAGATAGGCACACGTTCCTTTAAGGTGTCGATGATAAACTGACAAGCTTCGAACGAATCCTTTCGATGTGGCGTGGATACCGCCACCACCACAGCCGTTTCTCCAGGCCGCAGTGTTCCGATTCGATGGCTCACCGCCCATCCTAATAGAGGCCATCGCGATGCCGCCTCGTCAATAATCTTTCTAATCTCTAACACCGCCATGGTCTCATACGCTTCGTACTCGAGCCAGACGACATTCTTACCATGCGCGGAGTTCCGCACGGTTCCAATAAAAACATTTACAGCTCCGGCGTTAAGGCTCGAAGCTGTATCAATCACCTTCTGAACATCAATGTGCTTCTCTGTTATTTTGATCATGTCTTAGAGGGTTGCGTGAAACAAAATGTGACCAGCAATGAAGTTAGGCAATAAATTGAAAATGCAAAAGAAATCCTACCCGCCGCTCACGGGGGGGATCAGTGCGATCTCATCATCCGGACCCAGGACTTGGTCTTCTTCAGAATAGCTGCTGTTGACGGCAATGTATAGTGAGTTGAGGTCCTTAATCTCTGGAAATCGCGTCGACAGTGCCTGCCTTAGCGCTCCCACGGTGTTCCCGTCAACTTCGATGACTGCCTCTTTGGCACCCAGCAGTTGTCGCGTGATCCCAAATGTCAATACCCTATACTGATTCATCATAAACTGGTCGTTGTTCAGCCGCCCAACCGGCAGGCGCTTATTCCGGATCATACCCGAAACCATGCAAATTTAACGCGGAAATGGACGTTATCGTGCGGCAACTGTCCGGGAAATCAACATAATTGCGCACACCCGTGTCATATGGCGTCCTGCGCCCTTCAAACAACGACAGGGCATTGCCAGAATATGAATATCTTTAAAGCCTGATAACAGCAAAATGGCAGCGCTTTTCGACAACCATGGACGAAAATTGAATTACCTGAGGATGGCGGTGACCGACCGCTGCAACCTCCGCTGCTTTTATTGCATGCCCGAAGAAGGCATACGTTATCTGCCCAAAAAAGACCTGCTCACCAACCTCGAAATATTGCGCCTCGCCAATATCCTTTCGAAGTTTGGCATCAGCAAGATAAGGCTCACCGGCGGAGAACCGTTTGTGCGCCACGACGTAATGCCCCTGATTCGAAACCTCGTTGAGATTCCCGGCATTCGCGATGTACATCTCACCACCAATGGCGTTCTCACGGCACCATATATTGATGAGCTCCGCAAATTGAACATCGCCGGCGTTAACCTTAGCCTCGATACCCTGGATCGCGCGCGCTTTCATGCGATCACGCGCCGCGATGAATTCGATAAGGTAATGCATACCCTGGACGCGCTGCTCGGGTCAACCATTCCGGTGAAGATCAATGCGGTGGTGATGGATGGCAAGAACATTGACGACATTATCCCCCTTGTAGAACTGGGGCGACACAACCCTGTGGATATACGCTTCATCGAAGAGATGCCTTTCAACGGTGAGGGAAGTCATTACAATCGCCTGGAATGGACATACGTACGGATCCTGGAGTACATCCGGGGACATTATCCCGACCTGATGAAAATCCATGATCCGGAAGCATCAACGTCGAGTAGTTATCAGATCCCTGGATTTGCCGGTAAGCTGGGTGTGATAGCAGCTTTCAGTCGTACGTTTTGTGGGACCTGCAACCGCATCCGCGTTACTGCCCAAGGTACCCTGAAGACGTGCCTATATGACGCCGGCGTACTGGATATCCGGGCGCTGCTGCGGCAGTCTCCCGACGATGACTTTGTCTCCGAACAATTGCTGAAAGCATTTCAGTCGCGCGCGAAAGATGGTTTCGAAGCCGAAGCGGGGAGGCGTTCCAACCCCGTGTCGGAGTCGATGTCAACTATTGGAGGTTAGTGCCGCGGACCGGCGGGGTGAGATCCGTTACTTCGCTGCCGGTCCAGTGGATATCAATTCCCAATCCAGTTGCTGAATACGGGGCACCCGTTCCGGTGTGAGCGTGAAAAATACCTCCACAATACCCTTGTCACCGGTTATTCTGAATTTACCGCGCAGTTGGTTTTCGGGAGTCATTTCACCGACCTGCACAACGGTACCAATACCCGCCACCAACGCCTTAGCTTCCCCCATTCTTTGCTCTTGCGAAGCATCCAGGTAAAAGTTCTCCGCGAGAATTCGCTTTTGAAGACCGTCATTCGACTGCGCCTGGCTCCAGTCTTTCAACAGGGTCATCACCTGATCTCTTCTTGCCCTGAGGGTGTCGGACGCAGGCAGCGACCTGGGCGCGAAATGATAGCGGTGCATCAGCGTATCCATAACCTGGCTGTTGGCTGAACCGGCAGATGCGTAAGTAAGGTTTGCAAAAGAGATAATACCGAAGCCATAATCAGGATAAAAACGAAATTCGCTCCCGAATCCTGGCAGCCCTCCACTGTGGCTTACGCGTTCGATGCCGTCGCAGTTGCGTCGCCAGCCGAGGCCGTAGCCATAGCCGCCGGTTGCCGGGCAGGAAGTGCCATCGCTCCTCCGTTCATCGGCGTAGAGTCCGCGAAACTGCCACGGCTTGTGCATCTCCCTGAGCGAGCTGCGCTGCAGTGGGCCAGTAGCAGGACCGTTGCGTGAGGGCCAGGCCTGTAAGTGAAAATTCACGTACTTGCTGAAGTCTTCGATGGTCGTGATCAATCCGCCCATCGCTCCATAAATGCCGTCGTGCAAAAGGGGCTCCGTTTTCCACTGCGCATCATCCCAGGAATAGCCCAGCGCCAACATGCCCGGATCGACCTCGCTGTATTCCCATCGCGTGTCATTCATCCCCAGCGGTTGCAGCAACTTTTCCGTGATGTATCGCTGAAATGGCTTGCCCGAGACCACGGTAACGATCTCTCCCAACATGGCATAACCCATGTTGCTGTATTCGAACTCCTTGGAAGGAACGTTGGAAAATGAAATTCCCTGCTGGATGAACTGATGAAGTTCTTCGGGCTTGTCCGCCAATTGACGATCACCCCAGGGATTGTCTTCCGGAAACCCCGCAGTCATGGTGAGGAGGTTTCGGATAGTGATGGCGGGCGCATCGTTGGTGGGATACTGCACGTCGCGAAGCTCGGGTATATATTTCGATGCGAGATCGTCGAGATTGAGCTGCCCTTCATCGCGCAGTTTCACGATGGCCATCGCCGTAAAGCTCTTCGTCATGGACGCGATACGAAACATTGACTTCGTGCTGGCGGCAATCCGGCGGGAAACATCCGTATATCCCACCGCCCCCGACACTATGAGTTCACCATCCATCACCAACCCATAGGCCATCGCGGGATAGTGATTCGCGGCCGCGTACGTCCGATAGATGGTGTCGATTATTCCTGCCGCATCTTTTAGCTGCTGCTTGCGCTCGGAAATTCCGAATGCCGCCTCTTTATAGCCCGATAGCGATTGGGCAGGTGCGGTTGCCGATTGATCCTGCGCGCACCTTGGCATCAACGCAGACAGGCAGATCAAAGTGATGAGCAATTGCCAGTATCTCATAGGTTAAGGTTAGTCATCCCTAGATACAAATAAAATCCTTCCTATTTTGCGGCCTGTTAAGCAAGCGGCATGAAAAAAATAAACTTTACACAACAGGTACTACCACACCTGCTGGCCATCGGAATATTCCTCATCATCACGATCATTTTTTTCAATCCCGTCTTCTTTGAAAACAAGGCGCTGAATCAGGGTGATATTACGCAATGGGAAGGTTCTTCGAAGTCGATGCGTGACTACCGCGACAATACCGGAGAAGAGGCACTGTGGTCGGAAAACATGTTCAGCGGAATGCCTGGGTACCTGATCAATGTGCAATGGGGTAACGTGACTGTCGGCTACCTTAAGAAGATCCTTTCGTTCAATCTCCCCCATCCAATTTGCAATATCTACCTGGCCTTGCTGTGCTATTACGTCATGCTTTTGGCCTTTGGCGTCCGGCCGTATCTCGCCATTGCCGGCGCCTTAGCGTTCGGCCTTTCGTCACACCTCATGGTCGGATTAGTCGCCGGACATAGTGCCCGCGTGGGAGCTATCGCCTTTATGCCGCTCGTCGTGGCCGGAATTCATCTCGTGTTTACAGGAAGAAAACTTCTCGGCTTCGGCGTTACAACGGCTGGCATGGCGCTTCACCTGCGCGAGAACCATCTGCAGATTACTTATTACCTGCTGTTGATTGTTGGCGTATACGGCATCGTACAGCTGGTCCACTACGCGCGGAACGGGCGCTTGCCGGAGCTCGCGAAGATCCTGGGGATACTGGTAGCCGCCGTCGCCATTGGTGTCGGCTCATTTTTTGGACCCCTGTGGGCGGTGAACGAGTACACTAAGTATTCGCGCGGAGGATCCGAGTTGGTCAAGCCCGGAGAAAAACCGATGGCGGGTATCGGGAAGAAATCAGCGTTTGACTACAACTACGCTATCGTCGAGCCCATGACATTACTTATCCCGAATTTCCTCGGCGGATATGGCTCAAACTATCTCGTTAGTGACCGCAATAGCGAGACATTCAAGGCATTGTCGCGCGCTACGAACCAGCAGGAGGCGAATGAGCTCGCGTATTATAGCTCTCCGTATTGGGGACCCGACACACAAGCGCCTTACTATGCCGGGGCCATCATCGTATTCCTCTTTGCGTGCGGAATTTTCTTCGCCGATAAGTTCTACCGATGGTGGTTGTTGCCAGTCTCCGTATTTGCAATCATGCTTTGTTGGGGAAGCAATTTCGCGGCGTTCAACTACTTCATCTTCGATTACTTTCCAGGGTACAACAAGTTTCGTTCCGTTACCTTCGCCATCATCATACCGCTCTTTGCCATGCCCCTGTTGGGAATGCTGGGCCTGGAAAAGCTCATGACCGAGAAGTTTGACAGCCTCGTGAAAAAGAAATTGCTCATGGCGGCCGGAATAACGGGCGGGCTATGCCTCTTCTTCCTGCTGTTTGCCGGCATGCTTGGATTCGTTAGCGAAAATGATGCGTCAGCATCCCTTCCCGCGTGGTTTATGTCGGCCCTGACTGAGGATCGTAAAGGGCTCCTTCGGAGCGATGCCTTTCGTTCGCTCGCATTCATCACGGCGGCATTCGCGGTGGTCTATTTTCAATTGTGGAAGAAGGTTCCGCCCATCGCCTTTTACGCCTTTCTGATTTTCATGATTACGATGGATATTACGATCGTCGACAAGCGCGGATTAACGAAGGAGAACTATAAACGGAAGCGCGGGGCCGAATCGTTTGTGCCCACAGCCGCCGATCAGGTCATTCTGCAGGACACCACTTATTATCGCGTGTACAACCTGCAGGGCGCCTTCGGCGAAGCACGGACTTCATACTTCCACCATTCCGTCGGCGGTTACCACGGCGCCAAGATCAGACGCTACGCCGAATTGAACGACACTTGCCTCGTGAGAGAATCGCAGGAGATGATCAGCAATATACAGGCAGGGAAAATGGACATGAGCGGCTATGGAATTCTCAATATGCTGAATGTAAAGTATATCGTATTCGGATCCGACGCGAGCAACATCATTCCCAATCCGGCGGCGAACGGAAACGCCTGGTTTGTCAGGCAGCTGGTGCCGGCTGCAAACGCCAATGAAGCTGTTTCGAAGACCTGTTCAATCGACACGCGCCGGGAGGCAGTTGTTGAAGGTGCAACGGTTGCCCTATCCGGATACGATAGTTCAGCAACCATCCGTCTGGTCGCACACGGTCCCCGGGAACTGCGCTACGAAACCCGTTCGGACGTCGATGGCGTTGCCGTATTTTCAGAAATCTATTACCCGATAGGCTGGAAGGCCACGATCGACGGACAAGACGCAGTCATCCTTCGGGCTAACTACGTCCTGCGCGCACTCCGCGTTCCGGCTGGTGAACATCAGGTTGTCTTCCGCTTCGATCCACCGTCCTATACGGCCGGCAATACGATCACGACCATCTTCTCCTGGCTGGTGTGGCTGGTATTACTCGGTAGCATAGGCTGGACGTTGCGTGCTTCAGGCAGTGACCATTAGGTCCGGGACGATGCCGTTAGTAACACACGCACGATTCTTCGAGCTCAGGCGGCGATCGCTAGCAAAGTGCCTCGAGTGAAACTTTGGTTCGTCTTCGGGTGAGGTAGTGAATCATCGCCCACGTAAGGAGGTAGGTGAATCCGCAAAGTGTGAACAGGACATTGTATCCGGCCACAATATTGCCGGCCTGCTTATAGCTGTCCAGCAAATGGCCCACGAGCAGGGGAAACAAGATTCCCCCGACAGCTCCAGCCATACCACCGATACCGACTACCGAGCTCACGGCTTCCTTGGGAAATAGATCAGATGCCATCGTGAAAATGTTGGTGGCCCAGGCCTGGTGCACCGCCACCGCCAAACTGATCAGACCGACCGCAACCCATGGGCTATTCGCAAATTGCGCGAGGATGATCGACACTTCCATAAAAGCAAACAGCAGCAGGGACGCCTTTCGTGCACGCAACACCTGCCAGCCGCGTTTCACCAGCCATGACGATAAGTAACCACCGCCGATGCTGCCCAAGGTGGTGGCGGCATAGATCGTCATAAGCTGCAGGCTGGGTTTCCGGAGGTCAAGGCTGAAGTGCGCGGCAAAATACGACGGCAGCCAGAAGAGAAAAAACCAGTATATAGGATCAATGAAGGCTTTGCCGGCGATAAAGGCCCAGGTCTGCGGAAAGGAGAACAGCCGCCGCCACTTGATCAATTGTCGCGGATGAGGAGATGCCTCCGGGTCATTAGAGGCTGCAGGAGAGGCTTTTGACCCAGTCTCGATATAAGAGCGCTCGCCCGGCGATAGTCTCTTCTGACGCGCCGGAACTTCGTAAAATGCCCACCAGAACAGGACCCAAATGAAGCCCAGCGCGCCCGTGATCCAGAACACCTCTTGCCAACCGAACTGGCTGAGAATCGCGGGCACGATGAGCAATGCGCTCACGACACCGACACTGGTGCCGGCATTAAAAATTCCTGTGGCCAGCGCTCTTTCCTTCTCCGGAAACCACTCGGCCACTACCTTAACAGCCGCGGGAAAATTTCCAGCCTCGCCCAACCCAAGCCCTACACGCGCTAAACCAAAGCCCCAGGCACTCCGGGCAAGGGCATGCAACATGCCGAACAGGCTCCAGATAATTACCGTTACCGCATAACCCACGCGCGTACCCACTTTGTCTATAAGACTGCCGGAGATAAGCAGTCCCACGGCATAGGCAGCGGTGAATGCCATCACTATCCGTGCGAAGTCCGTTTCGGTCCAGTTGAACTCCGCTTCCAGCACAGGCTTCAGAAGACCAATGATCTGCCGATCGAGATAATTAATAGTTGTTGCTGTGAGAAGCAGCCCGACAACGAGCCATCGATAGTTACCGGTTCGCAAAGCCATAGCCATACCGTTTACCATCCGTGCCACGAACCATCTTTGCTTTTCAGAATGGGATGTGGATATTTTGTCTTCGCATTCACCTCCATCACAAAGTCGGCCTTTTTTGGATCGAATTTTACCCCCAGCCCGGGGGCGGGATTGAGATAGACCTTTCCCTCACGGAACAGCAGATAGTCCTCATTGAAATACGGCGGTTTCTCAAAATTTCCGCCAGCGAATTCAATTAGACATCGCGTAGGACTGCTGGATCCAAGCACGTGCACTAGCGCAGCCGTTGCGAGGGGACCGGTAAAATGCGGGATCATGCCCACGTAGTGCGTTTCACACAGGGCCGCAATCTTTTTTAACTCGGAAATGCCGCCGGAGTTCGGCAGCGTGATTCGACAATAGTCGATGAGCCGGTTCTCAATCAGCTCGTTTGTATCCCATCTATCACCGAATTGCTCGCCCACGGCAATCGGCACTTTGGTGAGTTGACGAAGCGTTTTATAAACGCCGGGATTTTCGGAACGAATGAGGTCCTCAACAAAATACGGCTCGAGTTCTTCCAGTGCGTCGCATATCTTGATCGCTTCGGGTGTATCGAATCGCGTATGAAGGTCGATGGCCCACCTTCCCATGCCCCCCACGGCCTCGTCCATACGCTTGCAATGGTCGATGGTCGTCCGCACGTTCTCATAAAAGTCAAAACGCTCCGCTCCATCACCGCCCGTCGGATTGGTCCGATAACAGCGAAATCCCGCGGCCAGACAATCCTTGGCGCGATCGTACTCGGACGTGGCCTTCGAAGCGCTATAGCCAGTGGCGTAGCACTCCACGTAATCGCGTGTGGCACCTCCCAGCAGATCATATACAGGGACGCCAAGCGCTTTTCCCTTAATATCCCACAGAGCCATCTCCAGGGCACCCAACGCATGCAACTTTTCTCTGCCGGGTGGATAAAACATGCCGCGATACAAGTATTGCCACAAATGCTCGACACGAAATGGATCTTCACCGATGAGCATCTGCGCACATTGCTCGACGGTATCACGTGCACCGCCTTCTCCTATCCCGGTTATGCCACCGTCCGTTTGTATTTCTACAATACCACGCGCCTGATTGAACAAGGGCTTCGTATATCCGGGCGCGCTGTAGTAACGAATGCGTGTGATCTTCAATTTCGGCGCACTTAAAGTATCACTTGAAGTACTGGATGGTTCGCGTGCTGCAAATGAGCTCAGCACAGGTAATGCGAGCAGTCCGGCGCTGGTGAGCAGCGATTGTTGGAGAAAGCTTCTTCGATGCATGATAGTTATTCTTGGTTGAGCAGGAAGTGTGTCCAATTCGCCGAATATAGGCAATTGCGCAGCGTGCTGGCAATGAACTTACGCGAAGAAAACAGCGGTAAAAAAAATTTGGTCAATCAAAATATGATCGTACTTTGCTCGATTTTCTCCTCTCAAAATGGGTCTCGTTCCCGTTGGTGTACACGTGAGAATTGTGCAAAAACAGGGGTGAAGTTACATGGGGAAAACGGGCCAAAGTGATCAAAAATCGGTGGTAACTGTCTTCTACATCGATTGAAGGTCACTCATCGGGCACATTCACGTGTTCATCGGACTGCCCACCATAATTTAGGGGCGTAAAAAGTTTTATTTAGCACGCGATAATCTGCGTGTAGCTGTACCGTTGCAAGTACAGATTGTTGAATTTTTCATCAGATTTTTGTCCGTTCCATTCGTCGTCAATATCATTCGCTCTACCCATCTATTTTAAATTCATCTGATAAATAGGACTCTTTGTCGAGGAGCATTTTTTCTGAACCCAAGTTCACTACATATTTGTACGTTGATTCACAGCAAGAGCTTCGATCCCCAGAGCTCATCGATCACTAGGCAGCTCGATGTTATCATGAAGGAGGATTAGAAAAAAAAGATTCAGCACAATTCAAGAACACTTGTCGCAAACGATGCGATGGCCTCGCTTCGGTGAATTGTATTGCCCGGACGGTGAAATGGTGGAGTGGATGGTGGAATGTAAAAACGTGAAAGCGCATGAGGAAATTGATTACAAACGGAGTTGAGCGGCGTGCCAGGTGCGCTACCTATCAAATGATCAGAAAGGCTACTTTAATGGGATTGGCCTTCATCCTGTTAACAACTGTGGCTCAGGCCCAAAACCCAGGACCCTTTTATAGACAGTTTAACTTTAACCCCTATTTGTTCAACCCCGCCTACGTAGGTATCAATAATCAGATTGAAGCGAGTGTAGCCTATCGCCAGCAATGGGCAAACTTTAAAGATTCTCCCGTAACGGCTGGAGCAAGCCTTCAGCTGCCCGAGAGCGATCGCGTGGCGCTCGGCTTCAACATCATGACCGACAAGCAGGTGCTCCTCCAGCACTCTAACTTTATGGCCACCTTCGGATACGTGCTCCCAATTGCCCGTAACCAAACCATTCGGTTCGGGCTGTCAGGTGGTGTCGGTCTCAACAAACTGGATCTCGAAGCCAGTGAACTGAATACAAACGACCCGGTGATCACGCGTTCGCAGGGCACGAACTATTACGTCGACGGTAATTTTGGCGTAGTCTATACTTACGAAGGCCTGCGCCTCGGTTTCGCGCTCACGGATTTCTTCAAATCAGACGCGTTTAATCCGGAAACATTCAATCAGTTCAAGATGTCGAATCTCAGGAATCGACTGTTTTCGGCCAGCTATCGGTTCAACGTGGGCCGTTTGCAGGAATTCGCCCTGGAGCCTTATGCCTTGTATCGGCAAACTACTGACGGCGTCCAGGATTACTTCGAAGTCGCCACCGTGGCGTACTACCGCGACAAGATATGGACCGGTGTAAGTTACAATCAGAACAAAGGTCTGGGCTTGATCCTGGGCATGAATGTAAAAGACAAGTTCCGATTTGGCTATAGCTATGACTTTTCAGGAATAGGCTCGAAAATGGCCAGCGGCGGTGCACACGAGCTGCACATCGGAATCCGCCTGGCATCGAAAAAAGTTTCCGTTGCCAAGAATTCTGCTTCACAAGGCGGTCGTATACTCGCAAACGAGCAGCCTAAGAGCAAGCCGACCAGCAAGACATCAGTACTCGAACAACCTTCCGTCCTCGAAGAGCCAACGGATGACAAGGAGATTCATCAGCAGCGTCTCGCAGAAAGCGATCCGGCTTTGATGGGCGCGCCTTCTGAGCAGCCTGCCACAGAGAATGCCAAGTCCGAGGCTAAGCCTGAAGTTGCCACCAAACCGGCACCTGCCGGCCCTGTAGCTACTTCGACACCGAAGAGCAAGGCTAAATCACCTGCATCCAAAACACGCGAGAACTTCTCGATGACCAGCGGACACCACTATGTAGTGATTGGCGTCTACAAGAACCTTTCAGGCGCTATGCAGTTTGTGAAGGCTACGAAGGAACGCGGATACTCGGCCAACGTGGCCCTGAACCCCAAGAATAGCTTCTACTACGTCTTCATTTCGTCAAGTACGAATATCGACGAAGCACGCAAAGCGCGCAACGAATACAAGTTGAAGAACCTGTTCAAAGAGGCCTGGCTGTTCAACATGGAATAACCTAAAACCAATTCACTAATGGAAGAGGCTGTCTCAAAAGGACAGCCTCTCTTGTTTTGTACAAATGAAGGGAGCAAACGACGCAAGGACTTTGCTCCCTTATGCCTTCTCAACCGGGATACTTCCACTCACCCCGATACGCGCGGCTCAATAATTTGTTTGCCTCTTCGTCATTGACGACTTTGTTACCGTCCCATTCAACACTGCGACCCAACTTCGCACTTAACATCCCCAAAAGGCTCATATTCGTTGAGCGCTGACCAATCTCGATGTCGCATATGGGTGTTTTATGGCTTTCTATTGAAGACAAAAAGTTAGACCACAGCGCTGCGATATTTTGTTGATCAGGTTCATCGAGCTTGGGGTCCTGGTGAATGGGGGCCTTTTTGTCGTCGGCCGGGTAAAAGGTCCAACCATCTAACCAGCCCATGTGAAAGGTTCCCTCCGTGCCGTAGAAATAGCAGCCGATGTTCGTCTTCTCGGCATTGTTACCAGCATATTGTCGATGCTCCCAGCTGGCAGTGAACGTTTCAAATTCGAAGATCACGTTCTGCGTATCAGGCGCGTCGGTGTTGTCCTTGCGAATAAACCGATTGGCTACCGAGTAAACTTTCCGCGGATGTTTTTCTTCGGTCCACCATAGAATCTGATCCATCCAATGAATGCCCCAATCTCCCAACGTTCCATTAGCATAATCAAGGTATCCTCTGAATCCTTTGGGGTGCATCGTGGTATTAAAAGGGCGCAGTGGCGCAGGTCCGCACCACATATTCCAATCGAGCGTCGACGGTGTTTCGGTATCCGGAGTGATTTTTCCAGGGCCGCCGGGATAGTGAACGAAGGCGCGAACGGAGCCAATTTTTCCCGCTTTTCCCGACTTCAGAAACTCCATTCCCGAAATGTTGTGTGGTGATACACGACGATGGGTGCCCACCTGAACAATGCGCTGCGTGTTGCGCGCTGCCTTCACCATCGCTTTGCCTTCGTTGATTGTATGACAGATCGGTTTTTCCACATATACGTGCGCACCTGCTTCCATAGCGGCTATGGCGATCAATGGATGCCAATGATCCGGCGTAGCTACGATAACAATCTCAGGTTTCTCTTTATTCAACAGCTCGCGATAATCGCGATATAATTTTGGACTGTCGCCAGTCATTTTTCGAACCGCCTCGGCCGTCGAATTCAAAAATGTCTGATCGACATCGCACAATGCCACTACTTTGCTTTGTCGGGCCTGCATGGCACATCTCAGAATGTTGTTGCCCCACCAGCCCGCTCCAATCAACGCCGTCTTGTAAACCTTTTGCTGGCCGTTAATGTGAATGATGGGGCCTGCGGCAAATGCCATGCTGGCCGCCGTCGAAGTCTTCAAAAATTCTCGTCTCTGCATAGGAGGATAAGTCTTGGTAATATCTGAACGTCAGGAAATAAGTGACTCGTGAAATTTATGGAATTCGCTAAACAATCTCCGCCTGATTTGACGAATGGTAGCAACAGCATAACAACCTCCGGAAACGCTGTCAGCAAATAGAGCACTACCCTCCCGCCGCCGACGTACAATACTTTTCCCTCAACTCCTCAACCCCTCAGTTACTCATTACTAATTACTAATTAGAAACGTATTACCGCATAGCCCTGCGATGGGATGGGCACATGGCCGTGCAACAGTCCCGAACGCCAGGCCGGCCCTTCTTTGATTAAGCGTATTGCCTCCTGTTCACATTCCCTGGAAAAACCTTCCAGAATGACAAAGTCCCACATATCTCCATTCTTGCCTACCTGAAACAGAACACGGATGCGTGCGCCTGAGGCTCGCGGATAAGGCCGGCGGATATTCTTCTCCACGTATTGCTCGAAATTACTCATGCCCTTCACGGGGTAGGCATACAGGCTCAACTCATCATATACATATCGCTTGCCCGAGGCATCTACGGCGGCTCCCTGCACGAGCCTGTTATCACGATACTGTTCGCGATAGTAAGGCTTGCCATCGGAAAGGTAGCCGAGCCAGTCGCCAGTACGCATCCCGTTGTGATATTGACCTGTTTCAGCTAGATTCCCATTGCTATGCCACGACGAAACGGTGCCATTTCCTTCTCTGACCTGCTGTCTGCCGAGCGAATCGAAGATCGCGGCCACGAACGTTTTGCTGTTATGGTAGATCTCAACCTGCAGCCTTCCATTCCAATGGAAATTCTCCCATTTGCCTACCGACTCTTCCCGCTGATAGCGTCCCGCCGACGTATAGGTGTGATGATCTGAATAATACAGGAACACACCATCCTTGAGGTTGTCGACGTAGTTACCCTTCATCTGAATATCACCATTGCGATAGTAGTCGCGCACGGGTCCCTGCCATCGTCCGGCGGAATCCGCCTGTCCAAGGCGGTAGAACGAAGCGGCCGAAGGGTCACTGGTCTCGCGCCATTCGGCATCATAAAATACACGACGGGGAACGAGCGTTGAATTCGCAGATGTGTCCTTCGCCGTAGTTTGCCTATAGGCCACACGTGGATAGTAATCGAGGTTGTAATGAAATGCAGGAACAGAATCGAATCCGGCAGTGGCGATCTCTATACTGTCGAGGTATGTATAAGATTGCTTGGCCAACTGCGATGCTTGATAGTAGGTCACGCGACGGTGCAACCTTACGTACTGACGGGTGATGGCCGTGTCGTGCTGCAGGGCGGTTCGCACCGGTCCCATCGCGTCAAACTCCCCTTCGATGGAATCCCAGGCCGTGACTGCTGCACGGAGACTGTCCAGCAATTCAGCGTCACTCAACTCATGCCGGTAGTAAGCATTGGTTATGCGCTCCTGGCTAAGCACACCCTGAAAAAGTCGGTAGTACCGTACCTGATCTCTCGGCAAAATGAATATCACGGAAGAGAGCACGGCCAACGCCAGGGCTAAATGCCAGTTCGCAATGAGAAGGTTGAAGCGCAATTGCGCCAACGCCAGCAGGATACCCGCGACAAAGCCGCCAATATGACCCCATACATCGACGCTAACGGTAAGGGTGATAAACCCATTGATCAGCACAAACACCACAAAACTGATCATCACACGCCTTCTGGCACTTGCATCGCTGATGTTGCTGATGAGAAAAGCGCCCAGGGAATATCCATATAAACCGAAAAGCGCACCAGATGCGCCGGCACTATTCGCATAAACATTGATCACAAGGCTGAAAAGATTAGCGACGACACCGCAGACAAAGTAAACCAAGGCAAACCTCACTGATCCGATGCCTGCTTCGAGGCCCGTGCCCATTGAATGCAGCGCGTACATGTTCACGACCAAATGCCAAATGCCGAAGTGCAGAAACATGGAGGTAAAGATTCGCCAGGGTTGCCCCCCCAGGGTGAGCGGATTTACATTTGATCCCCAATGCAGGATCGTCATAGCGTCGCCCCGGGTATCCATGGTCAGGCTGTGAAGGTGTATCGCCAGGGCAATGAACACCAGGATGTTCACAGCAAGTATCGAATACGTTGCGTATGACGTCCTCATGCGTCAGGGTTCGCTAGTGCGTTGAGACGTTCGAGAAGCGGCGGATGCGAATAATGAAAGAAAACATAAGCCGGATGAGGATACAAGTCGCTTAGTGTATCGACGGATAGACGCTTGAGCGCCGTCGAAAGGGCCGTTCCGCCAAAAGTCTCCCGGGCATAACGGTCCGCTTCAAATTCATTCCGGCGACTTAAGATATTCATGAGCAACCCTGTTAGTCCGGATATTGGTGAAAACAAGATGCCAAATGCAACGAGGTTGAGTGGCATTGACAACCCGTCGCCGCCCAGTGCAAGCGAGACCTCCTCAGCATACAGCATCCGTGAAAGTACGAATAACGTAAACACGATTTGTATGGATGAGAGCAAAAACGTCCAAACCACATGTTTCTTCTTGAAATGTCCCACCTCATGCGCGAGCACTGCAACCAGCTCTTCCGTTGTATGACGTTCGATCAGCGTGTCGTAAAGGACGATCTTCTTTCGTTTGCCTATACCGGAAAAAAAAGCGTTGGCCTTACTCGATCGTTTGGAACCATCTATGACAAAAATATTATCGAGCGGAAAGTTTACGCCTGCCGCAAAAGCGTTAATGGCTTGCTTCAGTTCTCCATCGGCCAGTGGCGTAAGCTTGTTGAAAAGGGGAAGGAGTAGCGATGTATAAAAGACGTTGATTACAAATATCAGCAGGATGGCAATGGCCGAAAACCAAATCCAGAAATTCGGCCCCAGCACGTGCGCCATATAAATGAACAGGGCAAGCAACGGACCGCCGATTAATACTGCTAGCAAATACCCCTTCAACTTATCACTCACAAAAGTTGCCCGGGTTGTCTTGTTAAATCCGTAGCGCTCCTCAAGCACAAACGTGCCGTACCACTGAAAAGGCGTTGATAGCAAGTCGCCTAACAGTCCAAGGATTCCAAAGAAAACGAGCGCCCGGATAATTTCATGGTGAACGTAGACCTGCAAGGCCCGATCGAGCCATCCGAATCCACCCATCAGCAGCATAACGAACGAAAGCAGAAAACTGAAGCCAGAGGTCAGGAAGGTAAATCGGGTACGATCCCGCTGATAAGCCCTGGAACGCGCGTACTTCTCCTCATTATAAAAGGCGGCGATTTCACCTGGAATGGCAGGACGATACGCGCGCAGGTTGATGAAGTCCAGTAGTTGATCACACGCGTACGAAACGGCTGTAATGGTCAGTATGATAGCAAGCCAGGTGGAAGGTTCCATAAATGCAAAAGTGGCCAAATTATAATCAGTCATGATGAAAATCTCAAATTCTGATGATGAATGTTTGCCTTGTAGTGCATATATCTTAGCATTTTCGATTACCCTATTTTTAAGAAGTTCAGTCCCGGATTTTAATTCTCCAAGGTCGCTTACCTCCCCCACCCACAGGACTATTAAGACCTAACCAATTCTTAACTGTTAAGGTTGTTTTTATGACACGTCAGAACCAATCGAAGAATGGAACGCCCAAAGTGTACAATAGGTCGCTGTCGCTGCAGCAACGGTTCCATGATGTAATTCCCGGTGGCGCGCACACATACGCAAAAGGCGACGACCAGTTCCCGGAGAGCATGCCCGTTTACATCACGCACGGCAAGGGCGCGCGTGTATGGGACGCGGACGGTAATGAGTTCATTGAATGGGGAAACGGCCTGCGATCGGTCTCTCTGGGCCACGCCTTCGACCCTATCAGTAACGCGGTCAAAGCACAAATCGAACTCGGCGCCAACTTCGGTCGCCCGGCAACCATAGAACTAGAATGTGCTGATGAATTTCTATCCATCGTCGATGGAGCCGACATGGTGAAATTCTGTAAGAATGGTTCCGACGCAATCGAAGGCGCGATCAAATTAGCGCGCGCGTATACGGGTCGCGATATGGTTGCCATGTGCGCCAGCCATCCCTTCTTTTCTGTTCACGATTGGTTCATTGGATCGACGCCGATGGCGGGTGGGATTCCCGAAATAGCCAAATCGCTCACGACCAAGTTTTATTATAACGACCTTGAAAGTGCGCAGAAAATGTTCGCCGCGCATCCCGGAAAGATCGCCTGCGTGATTCTTGAAGCTCAAAAGCTGGAAGAACCAGCGGACGGGTATCTCCACAAGCTCCAGGCACTGTGCCACGCCAATGGCGCAATTTTCGTTCTCGACGAAATGATCACTGGCTTTCGTTGGCACATTGGAGGTGCGCAGAAAAAATTCAACATCATACCCGATCTATCTACCTGGGGCAAGGCACTTGGTAACGGGTTTGCCATTTCAGCGGTCGCCGGTAAACGCGACATTATGAAACTCGGCGGCCTGCATCACGATAAGGAACGCGTTTTTCTTTTGTCTACGACACATGGCGCGGAAACGCACGCAATGGCCGCAGCTATCGCCAACATTCAGTTTTATAAATCGCATCACGTAATTGATCGCCTCTATGAGCAGGGTTCAAAGCTTGAGCGCGGGATAATGAAGGCTTCAAGGGACCTCAACCTCGAAGACAAGGTCTCTATCCTGGGACCTCCCTGTTGCTCCGTGTATACGACGCGCGATCATGACAACCAACCTTCGCAACCGTTCAGAACCCTGTTTCTACAGGAGACGATGAAGCGCGGCCTGCTTATGCCTTCTACGATCGTTTCATATTCACACGGCGATCAGGAGGTGAATGAAACGGTGGAAAAAGTTCATGAATCACTGGTGGTTTACCGCAAAGCACTCGATGAGGGTATTGACAAGTATCTCGAGGGCAGAAGCGTGCAGCCTGTCTGGCGGAAATACAATAAGTGATATCTCACCGGCTCGTTAGCGGCGAAAAAGGTTATTGCCGAGGATGCGCGCAATGACTTCATCTTTTAAATTTCTGCTGATCGGAATGCGCGAGGCGCCCACGAGGATCTCGTTGCCGTCGATTGCCTGAATGGCGACAACGGACACAATGAATGACTTGTGAATCTTGATGAAGCGGTCTTTTGGCAACTGTGCTTCTATGCCTGACAATGTCAAATACGTGATCAATTTTTTTTCATGCGTGTGGATCACGACATAATTTTGAAGGGCCTCGATATACCGAACCTCACTGAACATTACCTTCTCATAACGATTGTCGCACTTCACAAAGAAATACGCCACCTGCTCACGAACGGGGCCTCCTTCAACCGATTGTTGCCCAATCAGACGAAGCTGGTGGATCTCGTAAGCCTTTTGTGTTGCGCGCAAAAAACGTTCTAGGGTAATAGGCTTCACCAGGTAATCGATCACGTCCAGTGCATAACCCTCAAGGGCATACTCAGAGTACGCCGTTGTGAAAATGGTCATCGGCGGATGGCGTAGCGTCTTGAGAAATTCTATTCCGGAAACGTGGGGCATGTGAATGTCCAGCAGCAACAGATCGACGCGCTGGTCGTTCATCACCGCCGATGCCCTGAGCGCATTTTCACATGAAGCGACCAACTGCAAATATTCTGTTTGCGACACATACTCTTCCATTCCCCGGCGCGCGACAGGCTCGTCATCAACTATAAGGCAAGACAGTTTCATTGACTTATTCTGTTAATCTTTTGAGTTGCTGATTCATACTGACCGCCGGTGCTATAAACGCCTTCCAAATGAGCACCAACCAGTACCTCCAATTGCACATGGAAAGATGAACGGGCGTCATCGATCGTCAACGTATGCCCGCCCGCGTAAAGCAATTCAAGGCGACGCTTCACGTTGCGCAGCCCGATGCCGGTGCCTTTGCCAACCCCCGGCTCGCGGGTGTTATAAACGAGGAGTTGGAATTTAGGCGAGGCGTAAGACAAGGCAATTTCGATCTTATTAGCGTCCTGAGCATGGGAGACATGCTTGAATGCATTCTCTACAAAAGGCATCAACAACAAGGGCGCGATCTGAAATCCCGTTACATTAGGGTCTGCCGAGAACTTGATACTATAGTTGCCATCCTTGCGCATACGCTGCAAGTCTACATAGTTGCGCAAGTAAGCCACTTCTTTTTCAATCGCTATCCGGCTGCCGTTACATTCATACAGTTGATAGCGGAGCATATCCGAGAAGGCAGCCAACATCTCACGGGCCGTACGGTTCTCCTTATCAATCTGAAAATAAATGGTATTGATTGAGTTGAATAAAAAATGGGGATTGATCTGCGCCTTCAGGTAGGCTAATTCGGCGTCCACCTGGTCGAACGCAATTTGCCGAAGCAAGTCACGTTGTCGCGACCATTCGCGGCTCAATTCCAGCGCAACACTAAATGCCACGTAGAATACGGCGATGGAAATATTATAGAAAGTTTGATTTAAAAAACGTGAATTCGTTTCAATCGAGGTAGTGCTTGTCAGAAATGAGTCGTGCACATCCTTCAAGAGCGTGTAAAAAAGCATCGCGCCAATAAGCAGCGTTCCATACGTAAACCATCGGCCCGTTTTCGCAAAGCGGGGAATAAGCACATACAGATTTAAGTAAATGAGTCCCGCCAACAGGCCGTTACGAACGATGACTTCCATGACGAATGGCGATGTACCAAGGTGATCAATTAGCGCCCACCGTGTGTACATATGAAACAACACGGTGACTGTCCAGAACAGCACATGGTCCAGCTTGTACCTCCAAAACGGATTCATACTGAAAATTACGGTATTTGGCAGCATAGCCCTAGCGGCTATGATTCCTTTCGTCAAGGATCGGGTGCCAGACATCAGAAAAAACTGCGAATAGACCAACCGTAGATCACTTCACCAGCGACTCCAGCGCCATCTCAGCTTCCTCAAAATGGAAGGCCGCGATTGCGCGTTCCATCAGAGCGTTCACTTCAGGAAGGCAGAGGTTACCAATACTTCCCTCGTGCGTATGCTTTACTTCACGTTCCGGGCGATAGTTACCTTGCTCAATATCCAGCCCCACCTTCCGGTAGGCATCGCGGAACGGCATCCCTTCAAGAACCAGTTTGTTCACTTCCTCCACGCTGAACAGAAATTTGTATTTATCGTCGCTCAGGATGTCCTGCTTAACCTCAATGTTTGACAGCATCAAACGCGTCATTTGCAGGCAATCGCGCAGGTGATCGAATGCAGGAAACAACAGTTCTTTTAGCAATTGCATTTCACGATGATAGCCGGACGGCAGGTTGGCAATTCCCAGAGCAATATCGTTGGGCAGGGCCTGCAGTTGACCGCAGCGACCCCGGATTAACTCAAACACATCGGGATTCTTCTTATGGGGCATTATGCTCGATCCGGTCGTAAGCTCTGCCGGAAAACTAATGAATCCAAAATTCTGATTCAGGAAGAGGCAGGCATCCATGGCCAGTTTTCCGACAGTAGCCGCCACGTTAGACAACGCCGACGCAACGATACGCTCCGTCTTTCCCCTTCCCATCTGTGCGTATACTACGTTGTAGTTCAATGATGAAAACCCGAGTAGTTGAGTGGTCATGGTTCGGTTCAGGGGAAATGAAGAACCATACCCGGCAGCAGACCCGAGTGGGTTTCTGTTAACCACCTGGTAAGCTCCCTGCAGGGTGGCCAGGTCGTCCACCAGGCTTTCGGCATACGCACCAAACCAGAGACCGAATGAAGAAGGCATCGCCAGCTGGAGATGCGTATAGCCCGGGAGTAGTACCTCTTTATGTTTTTCCGCAAGTGACTGCAACAAATCGAAAAGTTGCTTTACTTCTGTAACGGTGTCGTGAAGTGCCGAACGGAGGAAGAGCTTGATATCCAACAAGACCTGGTCATTGCGCGACCGGCCGGCGTGAATCTTCTTTCCTACATCACCCAGCTTTCGTGTCAGGAGCAGCTCAACCTGAGAGTGTATGTCTTCAACATTGGGCTCCACCTGAAATTTACCGGCAAGGATCTCCGCATACAATTCCTTCAACGCCGCCGAAAGCCCGTCCAGTTCAGTCCTCGACAGCAGACCAATCGACTCAAGCATCGCAATATGCGCGAGCGAACCCAGGATGTCGAAGCGCGCCAGAAACATATCCATTTCCCGATCTTTACCTACTGTAAACCGATCGACTTCCTGAAGTGATGCTTTGTCCTTTTGCCAGAGTTTCATGATATAATCAGTACTGAGCGTTTCTTATTTCACGACGATTTCGTCCAACAATTTAATGTAGGTAGCGATGCCTTGAGCGATCTCATCGACATAGATAAACTCATCGGCGCTGTGCGAACGCGCCGAATCGCCAGGGCCGATCTTTACGGATGGTACAGGTATCAGGGCCTGATCGGATGTTGTGGGCGAGCCGTACAGCTTCAATCCATGCTTCATCGCCGCTTGCACGATGGCATGATCGGCAGCAATGCCCGATGACCGCATTCTCAGCGACCGGGGAAGGACTTCACAAGTTACATGCTCGGTGATGATCGACAACGCTTCCTCGAGCGTATAGGCATCCGTTACCCGCACATCGACCGTAAATTTACATTCAGCAGGCACCACGTTGTGCTGTGCGCCTGCCTGAATTATAGTGACGGACATCTTCATCACCCCCAAGGTAGGAGAAACCCGGGGGAATGAATAGGTTCTAAACCATTCAATGTCTGGCAGGGCGAGGTAAATGGCGTTTATCCCCTCCTCGCGAGCTGCATGACCCGACACGCCTTTCACCGTGCAATCGAGCACCATCAATCCTTTCTCGGCTGTGGCCATGTCGCAGAGTGTAGGCTCACCCACGATGGCAAAGTCGATGTCTGGTAACGCATCCCATATACGCTCTATTCCCTCCCGCCCGGAAATCTCCTCCTCGGCACTGGCCGCCAGAATTACATTATAAAGCAAATCTGCACGTTCGTAGTAGTGCAGAAAAGTGGCTATCAACGAGACAAGTGGACCGCCTGCGTCGTTGCTGCCGAGCCCGTACAGCCTTCCATCTGCCATATCTGGCGTAAACGGGTCGCGTGTATAGCCCGGGTTGGGCCTGACGGTATCATGGTGCGAATTGAGCAGTATCGTAGGTTTCGTGATATCGAAGTAACGGTTCAGCGCCCACACGTTGTTCCCCCTTCTTCCTGTCTCCACGCCTCGCCTTTCCAGGAAACTGGTGATCAAGGCTGCCGTACCAGCCTCTTCCCTGCTGAATGAAGGTGTAGCAATTAAACTCCGCAGAAGTTCAGTGGCATCGGACACCAAGATTGAATGTGTGGTTTCTTTCATGCGATCTTAGTCGTGATTGATGACATCGTTACTCCGCGCAAAGGCAATAGTTATGACGTAATGAGTGTCCCTGCCGTTTCTCTTCCCGTGTTGCGTATCAAGTCTCCGGCGTCACCAATGAGTACCTCTTTCACGCCGGCGTGAATGGCTGCGTAGGCGTTCTCCAGCTTGGGCAAGATACCATCGGCAAAAACATGCCGGCCGAGCAGTTCCTCGTACATCTTTCTGGGTAGCTCATGGATCACTGAATCGTCGCGGGTGACGTCGTGTAACACGCCTTTCTTTTCGAAACAGAAGATCAGTCGCACCTCAAAATGCTTGCTCATCGCGATGGCGAGCACGGAGGATATCGTATCGGCATTCGTATTGAGCATCTTGCCGGCATCGTGCGTTAGTGGTGCGAACACCGGGATGGTATTTTGTTTCAGCAAAAAGTACAACAGCGCCGTGTTAACACCTTCTGCGTCGATGTCGCCCACAAAGCCATAGTCAATATCCTTCACAGGTCGTTTGGTGGCGCGTATCATGTTCCCATCGGCACCTGTCACGCCGATGGCGTTGCAATCCAGTGATTGCAATCTGGCAACCAGTTGCTTGTTCACGAGGCCGCCGTACACCATCGTCACCACGTCAAGCGTTTCGGCATCTGTTATACGTCTGCCGTTCATATACTGCGATTCGATTCCCAGTCTTTTGCCAATGTTGGTGGCAATCTTGCCTCCTCCGTGAACGAGAATCTTCGGTTCCTGGATTGCCGCAAAATCACGAAGAAATCTTTCCAGTGCCGCTGAATCATCCAGCACATTTCCTCCAATTTTGACAATGAATAGTTTATTCATTTGCGTATAGTCCTATCGTTGCTTCCTCAGAATCTCGCTCAGCACCGCCTGAGCCGCCCACACGCGGTTTGATGCCTGTCGCGTGACGACGCTGTTTGCACCGTCGAGAATTTCGTCGCTCACTTCCACGTTTCTCCGTACGGGCAGGCAATGCATGATTTTCGCCGAGTGTGTGAGCAATAGTTTTTCGTTGGTCATCATCCACCTGGGATCATTCGTATATACCCTGCCATAGTCGGTGTAGGTACTCCAGTTCTTGATATATACAAAGTCCGCCCATTTCAGCGCCTCTGCCTGATCGAGGGTAACGGATGCGCCACGCGTAAATTTAGGATCAAGCTCGTAGTCCTCCGGGTGCGTGATCACGAAGTCTGCTTCTCCCCAGGCGTTTACCCATTGGCTGAAGCTGTTCGCCACACACTGCGGCAACGCCTTCACGTGAGGTGCCCAGGTCATCACGATCTTCGGGCGACGTTTCTCTTTGAACGTCTCTTTGATGGTAATAATATCGGTAAGACTTTGGAGCGGATGCAGCGTTGCACTCTCCAGGCTCACCACGGGAATGCCAGAATACTTAATGAACTGATGAAGGTAGAGCTCGCCGTAGTCTTCGTGCTTGTTCTGCAGGCTCGGAAAAGTTCTCACGCCCAGAATGTCGAAGTACTTGCCCAGTATGGGGGCAGCGTCCTTCACGTGCTCGACGGTGGAGCCACTCATGATCGCTTCCTCTTCAAACTCCAGTGTCCATCCATCCTGGCCCACATTGAAAACAATGCAATCCATTCCAAGATTCTGCGACGCGATTTGCGTGCTGAGACGGGTGCGCATGCTGGGATTCAGAAACAACAGGCCCATCCGTTTGCCCGCACCCAGGTCGCGGTCACTATAAGGATCAGATTTATAATCCAGTGCAATTTGTGCGAGTGCGTTGATATCGTGAGCGTCGTCGACAGAGATGAAGTTTTTCATGCCAGGATTTCTTTCAGTGACTTTAGGAAAATATCGGATTCGTTTTTAGTTAGCGCAAGGGAAGGGAGCAAGCGGATCGTATTGGGCTTTGCTTCGCCGGTGAAGATACCGTGTTCAAACAAAAGCGCATTTCGAACGGTGCTCTTATCAGCTGGTAAATCGAAGCCAATCATAAGACCACGCCCGCGCAGGTTAAGCACCGTGGGGAACTTACCCAACTCGTTCAACAGGTAGGCACCTACTGTTGCTGCGTTCTCCACCAGCTGTTCCTGTTCCATAACCTCGAGCACGGCCAGGCAAGCCACAGCGGCCAGGTAATTGCCACCGAAGGTCGTTCCGAGCATACCACTCCAGGGCTTAATGTCCGGGCGTATCAGAACGCCGCCAACGGGAAAGCCATTGCCCATGCCCTTTGCCATCGTGACCAGGTCGGGGCGAATAGACGTATGTTGATGTGCGAAGAACTTACCGGTGCGTCCGTAACCCGATTGAATTTCATCGAGTATGAGCAGAGCACCTGCCTCGCGGCATTTCTTTTCAAGCACTTCCAGGAAATGGTCGGTCGGCATCCTTATGCCCCCCACGCCTTGAATGCCTTCGACGATCACGGCGGCAACGCTGTCGTCGAGCGCTGCTGCGAGCGCCTGCTCGTCATTGAGTGGCAGGAAAGTGACCTCGTGTCCTGCGTTGAATGGAGAAACAATCTTTGGATTATCCGTGACGGCAACAGCGCCCGACGTACGGCCATGAAATGCTTTATCGAAGGCGATTATGCGCTTGCGACCCGTTACGAACGACGCTACTTTCAGCGCATTCTCGTTTGCCTCGGCACCGGAGTTGCATAGGAACAGTTGATAGTCCGGATAGCCCGATAGTTGGCCGAGCTTGTCAGCCAACTTTTGCTGGAGTGGATTCTGCACGCTATTCGAGTAGAACGCGATGCGCGAGAGTTGTTCGGTAATGGTGCGTACATAGTACGGATGGGTGTGGCCGATTGAAATAACGGCATGGCCGCCGTACAGATCGAGGTACTTTCTTCCCTGATCGTCCCAAATCCACGAACCTTCGCCCTTCACGGGGGTGATGTTGAACAAAGGGTACACATCAAATAATTTCATCTGAGGGTTTGCTGACATGTTTATTTAGTATTGAGTCCTTAGTCATTAGTCATTAGTGGGTCAGGAGTTCTGATAGTATTTAGTTCCGCACGGCTTAAAGTACTATATACTAGGAACAACTAACGACTCAGGACTCAGGACTAACTAATAATCTTAAAAGGCTATCGATTTGAGTTTCAATCCGGCCGTTTCGTCAAGTCCGAACAACAAATTCATGTTTTGAACGGCTTGTCCCGACGCTCCCTTTAACAAGTTGTCGATTGCCGTGTGCACCACTAATTGGTCCCCTTGCTGCTCAATCCCAACTAAACACTTGTTGGTGTTAATCACCGGTTTCATATCAATTGTTCCCGCCGTAACCACGGTAAAAGGATGACTGGCGTAGAATTCCCGATAGAGCGCCAATACGTGATCGGCCGGCAAAGGCGTTTTCACACAAGAGCTCACATAGATGCCACGCGTGAAATCTCCCCGCCAGGGAACAAAATGAATGGCCCCTGCGTCGGCCTGTAAAGACTTCAGTGTCCTGCCTACCTCTTTCATGTGCTGATGGGACAAGGTCTTGTAAGCCGATATGTTGCTGGCGCGCCACGTAAAATGCGTAGTGTCCTGAAGTTTCTGTCCAGCGCCTGTCGAACCCGTTATACCGGTTGCGAATACTTCCGATAACACGCCGGCCTTTGCCAACGGCAGAAGACCGAGCTGAATAGCCGTGGCGAAGCATCCGGGATTTGCCACATTCGAGGCCCGGATGATTTGTTCGCGGTTCAGCTCTGGCAAACCATACACGAAAGCCCTTCCTTTAGACGACTCACCGAGTCTGAAGTCCTGACTCAGGTCGATTATCTTGACGCGATCCTGAATTGAAGACTCGTCCACGAACTTACGGCTCTCGCCATGGCCCAGACAGAGGAAGATCACATCCACATCCTCGCTGATGCCCTCGGTAAACCGCAGGTCAGTGTCACCTTTGAGATCGTGGTGCGTTTCGTACAACGGCTTGCCTGCCTGGCTGCGGCTTTGCACCGAGGCCAGTTGCACGAAAGGATGATTAAGCAGTAGCCTGATCGTTTCGCCACCTGTGTAGCCAGCGCCACCCACAATACCTGCCTTAATCGACGCCATCGATGCTTTCTTTTACCTGGTGATATATTCCGGTCTGATTGCCGAAGATCTTCGTAAAGCCGATTACGTCGTCGCCCGTCCAGCCGAGGTTCATCTCGCCATATTTACCAAACTTGGACGACATCAAATCGTACGGCGACTCAATGCCCAGCACCTGGAACCGGTAGGGGAACAGTTGGATGTGCACATCACCGGTTACGTGATCCTGTGAGCGCGTCAGGAATGCCTCCACATCACGCATCACGGGATCCAGGTACTGGCCCTCGTGTAGCCAATTGCCATAGAACTGGGCAAGTTGATCCTTCCAGGTCAACTGCCATTTCGTGAGCACGTGCTTCTCGAGTGCGTGGTGTCCTTTGATCACGAGCATTGGCGCAGCGGCTTCAAATCCAACACGGCCTTTGATACCAATGATGGTGTCTCCCACGTGAATATCCCGGCCAATACCGTAGGGACCCGCCAGTTGCTGAAGGCGTTGGATAGCCCCGGTCGGATGCTGGAACGCCTCGTCATTAACCTTCCGCAACTCTCCTTTTTCGAAAGTCAGTTTCACCGTTTCAGAGTCGTGCTTGGTAACCTGCGTCGGCCAGGCCGACTCGGGAAGCATGCCCAGCGACTTGAGGGTTTCCTTGCCACCAACAGATGTTCCCCAAAGGCCCTTGTTAACTGAGTACATAGCCTTCTCAAAATTCATGTCGACGCCCTTCGACTTGAGAAAGCTGATCTCCTCCTCGCGCGACAGTCTCAGTTCCCTGATAGGCGTAATGATTTCAATCCCCGGTACGAGCACGTTCAGAATCATGTCGAAGCGGACCTGATCGTTTCCGGCACCCGTACTGCCATGCGCCACAGCATCGGCTTTGATCTCCTTCGCGTATTGGGCAACCGCCAACGCCTGTGACATCCGTTCGGCGCTCACGCTCAAAGGATACGTGTTGTTCTTGAGCACATTGCCGTAGATGAGGTAACGAATGACCTTATCGTAATAATTCCTGGTTTCATCAACGGTACGATGCGAGGCCACACCCAGGCTTTCTGCGCGCGCTTCGATGTGTTTGATTTCGGTCGCGTCGAAGCCACCTGTGTTCACCGTGATGGTATGTACTTCATAACCTTTATTCTCACCGAGGTACTTCACGCAGTACGATGTGTCGAGCCCGCCGCTGAAAGCCAATACTACCTTTTTTTTCATTTCATACAGAAGTTAACGCGGAGCCTGCGGGTTCCGCTTTGGTTGTCATGAAACCGTTCAATTCCCGTTCAAAGTAAGGGAATCAGGTGTCCGACTCAAAAAGATTTGCTGGATTAAAACGACGTTTTTTACCAGAAGAAAAAGAAGCTCAACAGTGACCGTTTTCTGGAAGAATCACCATTGCCTTCGTCACGTCGTCGTGCCTTGAGCAGCACGAATTGTTTGAAGCGAACCCATCGCTCGAAGAGCTTGAAGTTGCCTTTGAAATGCCTGTGGCGATGCTGTACAAGCTCGCCTTCTGGAGTGACCACGATAGCAGGCTTGAGTTGCTCCTCGAGCGCCTTAGCGGCACGAAGCTGCTCGGCTTCTTTTATTTTGGCCTCGGCTTCAACGGGGTCGAACAGCATCGCCGTGCAGAGGCAGTTCTTGCGCTCCTTGCCCATGAGGATATCGTAGTTGACACAGCTCTTGCATCCCTTCCAGAACTCCTCATCGTTCGTGAGTTCGCTGTAAGTCACGGGCTCGTAACCGAGGTCAGAATTGATCTTCATGACTGCCAGACCGGTCGTTAGTCCAAAGATCTTTGAGGTTGGATAAAGCTCCCGCGACAGCTCGAAAATTTTCCGCTTAATTTCCGTCGCTACGCCCGTCTTTCTGAACGAAGGCGCCACGATCAGGCCCGAATTTGCCACATATTTTCCGTGTTCCCACGCCTCGACGTAGCAAAAGCCGACCCAGGTGCCTTCCGGCGTCAGGGCAATTACCGCCTTGCCTTCATCCATTTTCGTTTCAATGTACTCCGGCGAGCGCTTGGCGATACCGGTGCCACGCGCTTTCGCCGATTCCTCCATCTCTTTGGTAATGGTCTCGGCGTAGTGTTTATCGTCGGCCGTTGCCCGCCTGACAATGATATTATGACTATTCAATTTCTTTTCTGTGTTAATAATTAAGACAATAAACCCGGTGCGAAGCGCACTTGAGTTTTGCCATCTCCCGGATAGCAATACTCGTTCCAAATGCTCAGAAATGCAGGTATCAGATACGCACGAAGCGCGTTGGTCGGGGTCGCCTGGTCACCATACAGGCCGGTGTCAAGAACAGAACAGTTCTTTTAGAGTGGTTGGCAGTACTTGCTGCGCAGATGTCGGTGAACAAGGTTTTCAATTTTCTTACTATCGTTTAGAGTTGAAAAGTCAGATAAAAGGCATTATTTATTGATTTAATTTTATACGTAAATGCAAAATTAAACGATAAAGTTTGGTAAAAGATAACGTTTGAATAAAAGTATTGGAAATTTTTTCGGCCGCGCTAACGAAAGTTAGTCGGCAAAAAGCGGCGGACTACCCGGAAAAACGGTGCATTCCTCGTAACAGAATATTTCATTTCATAACTTTGCCTCATAACATGTTATGTAAATGTTCCATAAGAAGATTGTTATCGCCAGCATTTTTTTTGCTTTGCTTATTTCGCTGGCAGTCGTGTTTCAACCGGTTCCGACAGCATCCGTAGAGAACACGCTTAAAGCCATTGGCACAGTTGATCAAGTCTATGAAGCGGGTGGGCAGGACCTCATCTTCAAGCTGAAGGGCGATGATCACCTTTTCTACGTCGATTCAGGATCGACGGACGGCTTCAAGCTGGCCTCTCTCAAAACTGAGCTGCCTGGCCAGAGCGTAGAGATCTATTACGTAAAGTATTGGTCTCCGATCGACAGTTTTAGCAAACTGAAGCACATCGCCAAGATGGAATTGAACAGCACTACACTGTATTCCAATCTCAAGTAAAGGCACCACGTTTCCGTCAGGTTCGGGAACACCCCTCATTTGGCCATTCCGCCGACTTCTTTCACCGGAAGACCAGGGCGACTTTGACTTCTATTTCATAACGACCAGCTTTCCAATCCGCTGAACAGTTTTGTCGGATACCCCTACCGTGAGCTTGTAGACGTAGATTCCGTTGGGTAGCGTATTGCCGTTCCGTTTGGCAGCATTCCAAACGAGCTCATTGCTGCCTATTTGCAAGGCAGGGAAATCAGACTCTGTAAGTATCGCCTGCAGTTGCCCGTTGACACCCATCACGCGAAACTCGAGATGATCCGGCAGCATATTGCCACTCACGGCAATCTTGAAATACACCTCGTCCTTTGTCGGATTTGGATAAGCGTCAGAAACGGTAATCGTTGTTTCATTCTTTACCACAAACGAAACTTCGTATGGCGCCAGCGTTGAACCATTGCCTTTCGCATCGGTGCCTTCCACCCGTAAGGTGTACGCTCCGTCGCTCAGGTCCTGTGGGTGAAACTCAATTCGAAAATCGGTTGATGCCGTCGCAGGATACCATTTCACGCGACTGTCAGACAGCAGGATCTGCGTAGGCGCACACGGCGGTGCATCGCATGGATAGGTGAGGAACAATCTCACGCCTGCCGTATCGGTCTTAAGCACATTCTTGTTCTCGTCCCAAAGCCTGATGAGAATATCCGGACTCGAACGAACGAAATCGCCGTTCATGGCACGCCGGCCATCGATGGTAACCTCTATTATCGGGTTGAGGCCATCTTCCGTTACTTCGATTTTGTCTGTGAGCAACAGCAGGTTGTTGGTGTAGTACTGTTCGGGAAGGATGTGAGGATTGACAAATATCTGAAAATCGTTCAGGCCCGCCAGTCCCAACGTGTTCAAGGCAATCGGCACCCAGGTGGTGTCGCCCGGAAGCGGCGCCTGCACGCTAATCGCTGATTTCGCCGTAAGCAGCGTGCGCTGATTGAAGACCTCATAGTTCACTGTTATTGAGTCGGCAAAGGTCGATTCGCTGATGTTTACAAAACCGAACTCTCCTTTCCAGGGGATGCCTTCTCCAACTCGCTCAGTACTCCGCGTTCCGTTGTAATAGAGCAATCCCTCAGGACCAGGAGTATACGTGACAAGCCATTGATCCAGCTGTGCCGTGGTGATGTACGTGTCATCGGTTGAATTGAATGAAAGCCTCAGGTAGGGATACGTGGCAGCATCGATGTCGCTGAGATCTCGCGGTCCGGTTACATCGCTCGCGAGTATTTGCTCGTCACCGTTGAGCTTAATACCTGAGATGTCGAACGCCACGACATCGGTTGCGTCATTAACAATGGCTTGCGTGCTAAGCGCCCCCCAATCCACGGCCGGTCCAATCCAATCGGAACGCATCGTGCCAGCCGAATATCCACCCGTTATGTGCCGACTGGTGGACACGCTTTGGAGGTTGGGCTGCGTTTCAGACGATCGGTATACTACCGCGGTCCCTGGTGCATCGCCCTTTCGCCCGAAAATTATTACTGGCTCATCATCTTGCAAACTGTTGATCTGCGCCTCGGATATACCAATCTCTCCCAGCTTCACCTTTGCTGCTTCCGGCCAGAGACTGTAATAGGCGTTACCGATATTAAAGAGCACAACCGAATCTCCAACAGGAATATTATTGACGTATCCGATCACATCCGTTACGCCGTCAGTAGCCATCTCAAGGTAGTAATAGCTGTTGATCACCACTGACTCACGACCACACGCTCGGCCGGCGCTGTTGAACCATTCGAGCTTCACACCGAGATAAGGAAACGCCGATTTTCGGTCGAATGCAACCAGATTTATGGTATTCGCGCGACAAGCAAAATCAGGAAACGCATGAAAAAACTCAACGCCTCCGATGCGAATGCTGGTGGAATCATAGAAGTTCGGCACCTGGCTGCTCAAGGCCCTCACCGACACTGGCTGAACGGTTTCAAGAAAGCGAATCTGCCGCAGTACCGTGTCCTGCACCAGACCGACGGTATTATTTTCAAAGAACTGCGGAAAGCGAACCTGAGCCCAACCGGTGGTTCCATTATTAACATACGTGAATGTCGAAGCCTCCCAGCCGTCACTCTCGCCTGGCCCGGGCGTTGCTAGCCGCGTGCGCCAATAGTATGCTATTGTGTCGCCCGCGAGGAGCTGGGCTGCTTGCCGCGCCAATACAGTGCCTTTGACTGTCCATTGTTTTTTATAGGGACTGCTAAAATCATAGGCCGTATCAAGTTCCACGACAAACTCGCGCTCAGCAGACATCAGATCGTACGTTTGCAGGGAGAGCGAAAGGTCGCGCGTATTGACGATGGAAAAATCAGTGGGAAACAAGTTACGCGTTGCGTTGGATACGATGGCCACCGTCTTTCCGGCAACATTATTGGTTTTGGTGTACTCATCGATGACATTGTCCGGATCCAGCGTTACGCGAAAACTGTTATCACCGAAGCCACTGGTTTCCCATGGCCGTTTGCGGATAATCATCATGAGCGTGTCGCTGTAACGGGTTAACGGATAAAGAGAATCGTAAGCGATGGTGCTGTTGTCGCTAAGTGTCCGCACCACTTCAACGCGCACTGTGGCGTCGGGCGCCAGTCCATAGTTCTTTACGATCATCCGCACAGCAAATGAATCGGTCTGCATGGTAATGGGCTTTCCATCAAAGGACGCAATGCTTACATTACTATCCGTTATTTCCAGATCGGATTTCTCGGCACCAAACAACTTCACAGCAGGATCTCCAAGAAGCATCATTTGCTGAACCTGTGAAATGCTGCCAATCCAGGGACCTTCATTTTCCATGAAGCGGCGGGCAACCTCTTTCTGTATTTCACCTAAACCTTTATTGACGAATTGTGGGTCACCATATCCGACTTCATAAAACAGCTGCGTGTACCGTCGGAGGTTTGATACGAAGCCAAACCCGCTGTGAGCAATAAATCCGATCGCGCCCCTGTCTTTGGCGACAATCCAGTCTTCGCCAAATAACGTATAGGGCAGGTTGAAATCGCCAACCTGACATCCATTCATCAGCAGGGTCGGATATTTCGCTTTGTTGTTGTATCCCTGGACAGGGTCTGTGACATAGCCCAGTTGGAAATCGAGCAGCGAGGGCGAAGCGTGGCCAAAAAATGTAACCAGGTTTAAGCCATCGTTCACCTGGTTGGCGATGTTGATCTCCTGAATCTCTTTCGAATGTTTGGCGAGTGCCGAAACGCGTCCTCCGAGCTGCGCCCCTTGGGCAGTGGCCTGGAAGTCCTGCATGTAGGATTTAAATAGCTGGGGTTCCCCCTCGTAAATGCCGCCGCTCAGGTGCAGGATGTTCTTACGCCACAAGCCATCGTATGGCCGCGCTTCCATTTCTTTTACTTTATTCAGGTAGGCTGCAATGTCTTCAGACTTCACGGCGGGTATCCGTCCCGTTGGAACTGCCGGTTCATACGTCGTGCCAGACAATCCCGCGCTGAATACCATGTCGGAACTCGGGTAGCCTGCCGACGGAACAAAATCCTTGTAGATAGAGTTAGCATAACTGGTCGTCTGGTTCCGGTTCCAGTTGTAGAACACCTCAAGCCCTTTACCTGCCAGCAGCAGATACCTTGGCTTTCCGGTGCTCGTCATGTGCCGCATGAAGCGGTAAATCGCCGCGGGTGAGTATTCCCCATAATTAAAAGCATCGTACAATTCCTGCACATTTATGGCCAGTGGTTTGTATTCACCGCCCTCAGGCGATTGCCGGTAATTGACATAGGCGGCCACCGGATCGGAGTAACCTAATGCGGGAGTGCGCAGCCGGGAATTGCTGATGATGATGTAATCGTACTGCGCCGGCACAATCTCTCTGAACACCACGGGCTGCACAACAGGCTCCATGACTGCCGTGACGGCCAGCACTTGCGTTGCCTCCGTAGTTTCCACGACTGCGTCCAGCGTTGCCGTTGCCGTTGTGCTGATCACTACGACATTCGAAGGATCGGTTACATCGAAAAGGCGCGTGCCGGCCGGGGCGTTGGCAATGGTGGCATACGAAACTGATCCGTTACCCCGAAGCTCGAATAATTTCTGAGGCTCGTTGTCCATATCGACCAGTTGCGGATAGCGTACTTTCACGTAGGAGATGCTGAACCGGTCCACTGCCCCACCAACACCATTGCACCGAACGCGAACAAGAAGCGAACCATCAGCGGCCACATCTGTCCATTCGGCCGAAACAAGGACTTTTTGTGATTCGAAGCCATTGAAGGTAAAAGTTTTTACCAGACGCTGCCCGGTTCCTAACATGACCTCACCCTGGTGCATCATCGGTCCCCGGCCCTGCACGAGCAGTTCCACGGTAGGGGTACCGGAGACAGGGTGCGTGTTCTTGACACTAATGGTGTAGTCGATCGTTTGAGTCTGCAGGATTTGATTACCCGTCCAGCCTTCCCCTATGTCAAACGGGGTAATTTGAACTTCACTCTCGTCTCGCCCGGTGTAGTACTGGTCTATCATGACCAGTAGTTTTTCGTCCGTGTGAGAAGCTACCGGTACCAGCGCACCCGGTGCCTGGCTAAAGGTTGGGGAACGCTTACCTGGCGAACCCGCCAGCGTCAGAAAGTACGCTGTGGTGTCTGAATACAAGTTGTAGTACTGGTGTGGCTGCGCACTCTCAGGCTGATACAACCCGGCATCCAGGGTACCATCATTGCGCTGGCCATAAAACTCGATATAGTCACCTGCGTCCAGCGAACCATCGGACCCGGCCGAAACGATAATGGCCTGCTCGGTTCCACGGTGAAATATTTTCAGCAGGGCGGGATCCGTGCCTGAAGGAACGCCTGCGGCAAACAAAGCTCCCGACGTGAGCCGGTAGATACCCCGTTGGGCCACCGGAATTTTAAAATAGGGCTGCGAATAGTCGATCCACTCATTACCGACTTGAGCAACTAGCTGACCAGCAGACAATAGCAAAAAAACAAACCCAAAAACACAAGCTCTCAGGCGAAGGGCTACGACACGCATCCGACGGTATCCATAATCGGTGTCAAAGTTAACGAAAAGGGGCGACCGACCGATCTATTGATGGTGGGATGTGCTATTTCGATACAAAAAGCCAAAAAATATTCGCCAAGTACTTGGCCATACATAGTACTTTCGCGTATATAACACTAGAATTGATAAAATTTCGGCCGTATGAACCTGGAAAACACACAAGTGCAGATGAGGAAGGGCATTCTGGAGTATTGCATACTCCATATAATCTCCCGGGGTGAGGTGTATGCGTCAGACATGCTGGATGAACTGACCTCAGCCAAGATCATTGTAGTGGAAGGCACCCTCTACCCTTTGCTGACCCGGCTCAAAAATGCCGGCTACCTGGAGTATAAATGGGTAGAGTCCAAAACCGGACCTCCGCGCAAATACTACAAGCTTACCGATAAGGGAAGTAAGTTTCTGGGGATACTTACTGAAACGTGGGATGAGCTTGTGCATTCCACCCAACTCATCACTACCAAACCAAACATCGCTTAAATTACCGACGCAACAGGTTATGAAAAAAAACATAAGCATCAATATCAGCGGAATCATTTTCCACATCGAGGAGGACGGTTACGAGAACCTGCGCAAGTATTTGGACTCTATTAACAAGTACTTCGCGTCGTTCGAAGACAGTAGTGAGATCCTGGCTGACATAGAGAGCCGCGTCGCCGAGATCTTTCTTTCCAAACTAAATGAAGGCAAGCAGGTAATCACGGCCGAAGATGTCAATGGACTGATCGCGACTATGGGAAGCGTGAGCGACTTCAAAGCTGCGGAAGAACAGGAATTGAGGGAAGAAACTGCCCGGCCGCAATCGGGTCCCGATCTAGGAACCGGCGCTACGGGGGGAACACAGGAGCCGCGGACGCCAAAACCGCCTCAACAACTATTTCGCGATCAGAAGCGGAAGATTCTGGGAGGCGTTTGTTCGGGTATAGCGAACTATTTCGGCATCGACGCCGTATGGATACGATTGCTTTTCGGGCTCCTTGCCTTTGCTTATGGCCTTACTATTATCGCCTACCTTATCATGTGGGCGGTGGTGCCGGGTTCCTTCGATCTCGACGAGCCAGACACGGCGAAAAAGATGTTTCGCGACGGTGAGCGCAAAGTAATCGGCGGCGTCTCGGGCGGTGTTGCCGCGTATTTTGGGCTGGATATTATCCTGGTGCGTGTGCTGTTTATTGTGTTCACGTTCTTCTTTGGTGTTGGTTTCGCGATTTACATCGTTCTGTGGCTTGCTTTGCCGGAAGCCCGGACCATTACCGATCGTATGGAAATGCAGGGTGAACCGGTAACCTTGTCGAACATTGAATCGAACATCAAGCGAAATCTCAACGTCGAGCAAAACGCAGAAGAGTCTGTGCTTACAAAAATATTGCTCTTCCCGTTCCGGCTTATCGGTATCCTGCTGAACGCACTTGGAAAGATTCTCGTGCCCCTGCTCGAGGTTATTCGCGTAGCCATCGGCATTCTGATCTTACTGACAGGCGTTGGATTTATCCTCTTTGCAGTCATCTCGGGCGGTGTATTTGTTGGGTTGTTCAGCGCGACGGCTTTTTCATGGCCCGCCGCCTCAGATGCAGAGTTGAGCGTGCCCCTGGAAATAATCATGAACAGCGTATCGGGATGGATGGTGTTTGCTGCGTTCGTGGCGATCATGATACCGGCGGTGTTAGTCACCATGCTGGGTGCATCGATCGTGGCCAAGAAGTATGTGTTTAGCCCGACCGTTGGGTGGAGCCTGTTCGTACTGTTCTTTGTGAGTGTTGCCATGCTCAGCGTAACGATTCCAAAGATGGTATATTCCTTCAAGGAGGAAGGCGACTATGAAGAAGAGCAGGTTATCAGGCCGACGGGGAAGAAACTCTACCTCCGCGGTAATGAGGTGGGGATGGACGACTATGATGGCGTGCACGTGACGTTGGTGGGCACCGATGAACAGGAGTTCAAAATTGTTAAAACGTTCTCGGCCAAGGGATCGACCCGCCAGAAGGCCATTGAAAACGCACACATGATCGCTTATTCCGTTGATGTCAAGGACTCCGTGCTGGTGTTTGATTCGAACATTCAATTTCAGGACGACGCAGTCTTCAGAACGCAACGCGTGGACGTCGTGCTCCACATTCCGCGCAACTATCCCTTTGTTCTGGACGAATCCGCCAGTCGCCTGATCTCGCATTACATCGAGTGGGATCAACGCAACGACAACACCTGGGAGATGACGGAGAAAGGAATGAAGTGCGTAACCTGCCCGGTGAGGGAGGAGGATAAAAATACCGTGGCTGATGAAGGGTTGACGGACTTCGACGAGGTGGATATCCGCGGCATTTTCGACGTGCGCATCACCCAGGGCAGCGACTACCGGATAGAAATGATCGGGTCGGAATCCGAAAAGGCCAAGTACAAAGTGGTGCGTCTGGGCAAGACGTTGATTGTTGACTATTCCGGTGCCAGCAAGAAGTTCGACTGGGGCACCGCCGATGTGATGGATATGGACGAGATGCGAATCAACATTACGATGCCAGGGCTTCGTAAAATCGAGGCCGAAGGGCTTGGAAGTCTTCAGTTCGACCATTTCGACACCGAAGACCTCACCATCGAACTGCGTGGGCCCGTGAAGTTGCGAGGCGAGCTGCGGGCACAGGACCTCGTGATGCACCTTACCGGAAAATCTGAAGCCGAGCTGTCAGGCCACGCAAACAACCTCGATGCCGAACTTCAATTTGCCTCCAAACTAAAAGCCTATAACCTTGAGGTCCAGGATGCGTTAATAGAGGTCAACGGCGCTTCTACAGCTAAGGTGAACGTGATCCAGAACCTCGAAATTGAAGAGGGCCTGGCCAGTGATGTTGATTATAGAGGCCATCCCAACGTTACGAAAAGGGACTAACCCGAGCCTATATGATATTTTTCCTGCTTCTGATCCTCGCCGTTCTGGTGAGTTGGATATTCACCTAAAATGACCTTGAGTCATAACCGTTTGGGCACTCGATGCCCAAACGGTTTTTTATTTTTCAGGGAAAGCAACCAGTATCAAATTCCTTGCATCTTGTCAGGGAGAAGTACTAATGCAGTTAAAGATTTACCGGGCAAAAGAAGAAGCGTTGATCGATGGCTGCGTCCGGAAGGAACCGGGCGCACAGAAAGAGCTGTATGATCGCTTTTCGGCGAAAATGTACGGCCTGAGTTATCGCTATGTCAAAAACGCGATGGAGGCGGAAGACGTTCTGGTAACGGCTTTCATGAAGGTTTTCGACAAGATCCATCAGTTTAAACACGATGGAAGTTTCGAAGGCTGGATCCGCCGTATCGTGGTAAACGAATCCCTCACCTTTCTACGCCGCAACCGCTCGCTCTATCTCGAAGCTGAACTTGAACTGGCCGACCGCGAGCCGGATTACGCTTCACTCAGTGACCACCTGGAGTGCGAAGAACTCCTGGCCATGATCCAGGAACTCCCGACCGGCTACGGCATTGTTTTCAATCTCTATGCGATCGACGGCTATTCACACAAAGAGATTGCGGAACAACTCGGGATCAGCGAGAACACGTCCAAATCTCAGCTGAGCCGTGCCCGAACTTACCTGCAAAAAATGCTCATCGAACGCGATTGGATATCTAACAGAAAAATGGGAAGCGATGAATCAACAACCTGACAAACTTTTCCGCGACAAACTCGAAAACTATCAGCGTCCGGTTCCCGTCTCGGTATGGGATAGAATTGCCGCTTCGCAGAATAAAAAAAAATCTTATAGCGGTTGGTTGAAGTTTGCTGCCTCCCTCCTGCTCGTTGCCGGCGCCGGAGCCATTTGGCTGTCGATACAACCCGGTACGCCAGCGGCGTCAACCGTGGCTGAAAATCAAGCCCCAGCGCCTGATTCCGCTCAACTCTCCCGTCGCCCCAACGCAAACGAGGCGGCTGCGACTGATCCCGCAAAAACGGACACTCCCGTTGCTGCCTTTCCCACCCTTAAGGCAGAGCGTACTGCCTCGGATAAATTGACTTCCACAGATAAGACCGCGATCCCGTCGTCACGACCCAATCGCCAGGCCATGCGAAGTCGCAAACCCGGTGGGCAGAAACCTTCACTGGCCGACGCAAGCAATAATAACGATACAGCTATGCGCAATTCTGAAAACCACTATTCATCAGGTTCACGAAAATCGGAAGCACGGCAAAATGAAATGCCAGCAGTAACGGATGATGCACATATGACCCCGGTTGCTGCTGTCTCCCAGAGTGTCACGCTTACCTATACTGCTGATGATGTTTCTGCTTATCTCGATAAAAATGTTGATGGTGAAGCAACCGATGATGATAAAAAGCAATCTACGTTAAAGAAGCTGTTGCAAAAGGCGAACGATCTGAAAACCAATCAGGATCCGTTCGGCGAACTGCGACAGCGGAAAAATGAAATTCTAGCGCTGAATTTTAAGAATGACAAACGTGGACAAAAAACAAGAAATTGATCTATGAAAATCAGATTGCTATTATCAGCCATATTTACCCTATCCCTTACGTTGGGACATGCGCAGGTACGACCTGCCGCGTCCAGGCAAGACACGGTAGTCGTTGCCTTGTCTCCTTCCAGCAAGGTTACCCTTACCATCGGCGATCGGGCCGACTTAGAAACATTAAAGCACTATAATTTCCAGGCCCTGTTCCAAGACATCATTACGAAGCTTGAACATCGTGACACCACCGCCCTGCCAGGCATAGCAGAAACGGAAGCGCCCTTGGAAACGAAGCCTGCACCTTCGTCCGAGGACTGGAATGTAACCGCAAGCCCATCGACGGAAAATGACAACGATGATGACAACCATGAGGATTGGAACGTTCACGTAAATCACCGTGGATTCGGTCGCACCTGGCAGTCATTCAACTTTGAGCTAGGTACCAACAATTATCTCAGCAACGGCAGTTTCCCCAATAACGACAATGAACTTTACTCAGTGCGTCCATGGGGATCGTGGTATGTTGGACTAGCTTCTATTCAACGAACCCGACTGAGTAAAAAGTTTTTTCTCGAATGGGGTCTCGGTGTGAATTGGTACAATTTCAAATTTGAGGAGGATAACGTACTCATTCAAAAGGACGACAACGGAACGTACTTTGTTGCCGACACGCGGTTCCCCGAGTACGTAAAGAGTAAACTCACCGCATCTTATGTAACGGCAACGCTTATTCCCGTGATTGATTTCAGCGACAACAGCCGCAAGGCGCGCATATGGGAAGGGTATGGCAATTCATTCCGGTTTGGACTTGGTCCCTACGTGGGCTACCGCATCGAGAGTCACTCCAAACTCGTCTATAAAGACGACGGCAAGCAGAAGGAGAAGGATCACAATAGTTTCTACCTCAACAACGTTCGCTACGGCCTGCGCCTTCAAATGGGTTATCGTGCCGCCGACTTCTTCTTCAACTACGACCTCAATGACTTGTTTGTCGAGGGCAAAGGTCCTGAGCTCAACGCCTTCAGTTTCGGCGTGATCTTCTGACAATTTTCGTCACGCGCACGAGCGTATAACCGCGCACTGCAATAGCCTGTCCAGCAAGCTCTGGCAGGCTATTTTTATGTCTCCTAACGGTTGTTTGCGGATGTAAACGCGTGAAACCGATTTCTTCCCCGCGTATCGAATCATTAAATTCTTTAACTTTAAGTATTTAATAGTTATGTCGGAAGCCATTGGAAATTTATCGAGGAAGGAACAAGTAATACGCAAAGCAGCCGAACTGTTTAAAGAGAAGGGATACGCCGCCGCATCCATGCGTGACCTTGCCCAGCTACTTGGAATCGAAGCCGCCAGTTTGTATTCACATATCAAATCGAAAGAGGAGATACTGCGAAGCCTTTGCTTTGATATGGCTGCAGAGTTCAGAAAATCGCTCGAGGAGGTAGAAAAGAAAAGCGGGTCGGCCAGTGAAAAACTTCGAAATGGAATTATCGGACACATCCAGGTGATGGCCAAAGACCTTACTGCATCGGCCGTCTTCATGAATGAGCACCGGCACCTCAGTGAGCCCTACCTGCGCGACTTCCTCCTTCTACGCATCAACTACATCAACCGATTCAAGACGATCATCGAAGAAGGGGTTCACAATGGAGAGTTCAAAAGCTCTATCGACAAGAAGCTCGCGGTGATGACCCTGTTTTCATCACTCAACTGGATGCCTATGTGGTATGATCCCGGATCGGCCATTGATCCCGAGGCCCTTGGGTTTCAGCTTGCCGACATGCTGGTGAACGGCTTGAAAAAACAATAAGGTAATCGGGCAGTAGTGCGCTAGTTCAGCCGCATCCAGGGGGCAGAAAGAAGCTGCAGCTCCTTCCAAATCGATTTCACCGCGTCATATGGGGAATCGAAGCAACTCCTCAAATACACAAGCGCACTGCTGTCTTCCGGCAGTTCATTGTTAAACCATTTCAGGATATCATCGGCCAGGATCATGAGGTCGCTCGAGTGGTACTTCGGATAATACCGATAAAGGACATCCATCACCCATAGAAAATCGAGATACTTCATCATCGCAAATATACGTCTCCGCTCACCGCCTGGTTCGAATCGTTACACAAAAGGTCAAGATCGCCAAACTTCGCCCTGAAACGAACGTTAAACGCTACTCAACGATCCCCAATTCCTGTGCCCGTAACATCGAACGCCCCGGACCCAAACATCTCTGAAATTCCCGCGATCCTTCGGCAACTGACGGCCGACTATGCAACGCGCCTTCAGCAAATAGACGACGACACATTTGGCGCCAAACCCCGACCTGAAAAATGGAGCAAGAAGGAAATCCTTGGGCACCTGATAGACTCTGCCGAAAATAATCTTCGTCGATTTATCACCACACAGTACGAGGCAGAGCCACCACACATTGTTTATGATCAGGATTTCTGGGTTACCGCAAACGACTACAACCAGGTTGCTGCTCACGAACTTGTTTCACTCTGGAAACTGTTGAATAACCGCATTGCGGCGGTGCTGGAGAACCTCCCCGCCTCAAAATCGGAAAAGTTGTGCAACACCGGTAAAGGCGTGGATGAATTCCATACCCTGCGATTCCTGGCCGTCGACTACCTGGCGCACGCAGAACACCATTTGAAGCAGCTAATGATGTGATAATTGTCTGTATATCAATATATTACAATAAACCTATCCACACAATTCGCCAAAAACATACACGGCTAATTTAAGCCCAAAAAGGCGGCAGTCTGTGGTCGCAAATTTGAGTTACTTCGCTACCTGTAGTAACACGATCATGAGAATTCAGTCGGCCATTTTTGTATTACTGGCGGCGTTGGCCGGATGGAGTTGTTCCAATACTCGTGGCAATGATCGTGAAACGTTTTCTCAGGAAGATTTCGTAACCGAAAACTACCTCGCCTACCAGGACAGCCTCATCCATGCCTGGAATCTCATGATGAGCGACGATAACGACAAGCTTTCCGCGCTGCACGCACTCCTGGAGGAATTGCGCAACGCCGGGCAGGCCGACAATCAACATCTGCTCTTCCGGTTTGATGAGCGATTACAACAGCTGCATCGCATTCGCTATACGCAGAAGTCGATGGCCAACTCCGACGTGATCGAAGAATATGACTTTGCCTCTACCGCGCTTGTTCGGGAGATTCTGGCAGCAGCAGAGATGAGCACGGCCTTTCCTGACAATACGCGCCTTCAGCATCTGGTCGATCAGATCAGAATGGCGGAAGAACGCATTTCGAACTATCGCGCTGACTACGATGATCTCGTTAGTCATTACAATACTTTCCTCGATTCGAACAAGGCGTACCTGGCGCAGATCAGCCGCGACTCAGTAAAGAAGAAACCGCGCTTCGAACTCGTCTCGATCGAGTAAGCGGCACCACGGCCTCACGCTCGTGCCCAGGGCGCCCCGACCTTCCTGGCCATTATCGCCACTTCAAACACGATTCTTCGTCCTATCGCCCGTCCTATTTGATTCTCCCACCAGGTTAAATGTTTAGTTGCACCGCCTATTCTGCCGCACCGTGACGAATCTTCTTATCTTTCGAGAGAAACCATCAAGACGATTATGGAGATCGCGAAAGACCTTCGGCTGGCTGTATTGATTGATGCCGACAACGTGCCTTATTCAAACATAAAGGGCATGCTCGAGGAAATGGCGAAATACGGCACGCCCACCTTCAAAAGAATTTACGCCGACTGGACCAAACCGACCGTTTCCGGATGGAAATCAGTGTTGCTGGAGTCGGCCATTACACCCATCCATCAGTATAGTTACACGACAGGTAAGAACGCTACCGACTCTTCCATGATCATCGATGCAATGGATATCTTGTATTCGGGGAAAGTGGATGGATTTTGCATCGTATCCAGCGACAGCGATTTCACGCGCTTAGCCATCCGGTTGCGTGAGGCGGGCATGAAGGTATTCGGATTCGGTGAACGGAAGACGCCAACTGCCTTCATCTCAGCCTGCGACAAGTTTGTGTACATTGAAATTCTCTCGGAAGATGCCCAGGAAGCAAAGCCTGCGCAAAAGAACCGCCGGAGCAACAAACGACGTCCCGAGGCGTCCGCGCCCGGGGAAGCAGACGACAAAAAGCGACTCAGCATCGTTACGCGCGACGTGCTTAAACTGATCTCCGACAGCGTAGAAGATCTGGCGGACGAGAGTGGATGGGCGTATTTGGGAGATCTGGGGAACCTTCTCATCAAGAAACAGTCTGATTTTGACCCTCGGAATTATGGGTTTCAAAAGCTGGTACTTCTCATTAAGAGTTTGAAAATATTTGACATCGAGAAGCGCGATACAGCCAAAGGAAACGTGAAGCACGTCTACGTGAAACTCAAGTAGGCATTCTTGTCTACTGATCCATTCAGCCTGTCAACTGGTTGACCTGGTATTGCGGCCAGTTTACGAAGCCGTAGAATAGCGCTCCTGCTACTTGAAGTAGGTCACCTCCACCCGAAATCTCGGGTCGATCGCCCCTAACCGGTCGAATGCAGATTTTGAAATCTTGATGACGAGTTTATTGGTGAGTGCCGTATCGGGCATCTTACCCATCACCCGAACAAACACTTCGCGGTTGTTCATTTCATTCTTGACTTTCAGGATCGTCCCAACGGGCGCCGTGCGATGCAAAGCCAGGTACTTTCGATTTCCGTCAGTGCCTTCGATCAGTTCAGCCAGACCAGTTTCCAGGACTTCATCCGAACTCTTCACGGATTCTGAAATTCTTATTGTCTGATCCTTCGGTTCTGGTTTTACGGGAGGGTTCACAACTGGCTCCTTACGACTATCAGCCGTTATCGTTGATTTGCCCTCGGTGCCGACAGTTCCATCATCGGGCTTCCTGGCGGCCGTGCCAGTTGCTGTGGTCGTTGTTACCGTAGCGCCATTCGGTTTGGCCGATGGCGTAGAAGCCGGCGTGGTTGACGACACGGTTGTCGTCTGCCCAGCCTTTGGCGCCACGACGATCAACTCTTGTCCGATACTGATTTCATCGCCTTCAATCTTGTTCCAATCCTTCAGGTCCTGCGTGGAAATGCCATATTGCCTGGAGATCGAATACATCGTTTCCTTGGGTGCTACTACGTGTAGCCCTGCTCCTGCCTTTGCAGCAGGAGCACTTGCACCAGCCGCCACGGCCGTAGTTCGCGAAGCACCACTTGGTTTTTTGACGATCAGTTCCTGTCCAACAGACAGCGCGTTGGAGGTTAGGTTATTCCACTGCTTGATATCATCTATCGATATGCCATACGCCTGCGAAATGGAAAACATTGTCTCTTTGGCCGCGACCACGTGTAGGGAAGCGTCGGCTGCCTTCGCCGTGCGTTTGGGAGTGTAGGGTACTTTCAATACCTGCCCGATATCCAATCCATCACTGGCAGTCGGGTTGAATTGAACGATGACCTCCACGGGCACACCATAGCGTCGCGAGACGGCATAAAGCGTTTCCTTCTCCCCAACCTGATGCAACACAAAGACTTTTCCATTGATGGTCTCCGTCCCTATTGAATCCAGCACCACAGGCGGGTGAAAAAATGCAGCACCCGCAATTATCAGCTCGTTGATCATACGATTTTGTAGCTAAACAACTCTCCTCTATTCTTGACGAAAATTACAGAACCGCCGTAGATGAAAAAAGTATCCTGACCGATTCCTTTCAACTGCTCACCTAAATTTTCCCGCATCACCATTTCACCATCAGCCGAAAGCACCAATAAGTCGTTGGTTAGTCCTTGTTCACCCCGCGCGTAGCACGAGATAAAAATGAGCGAAGATTCCTCCAAATACTCCAACGATACGACTGCCTGGAAATTGAATCTCGCTTGCAAAAAAGTTTGCACTGTAAAGAAGTAGGGATGTCCATCCACGTACTGCACTGGCCGTGCGATAATCGTTGCCTCAGGCGGTTGCGGAAGGTATTGTGTTTCCTTTCCCGACATAAGGTCCAGTGCAATTTCGCGATGCCCGTATTGAGCAGAAATTCCCAGGGCGCAATTCAGTCCCAACGCGGAAAGCGAGAAGTCATTTCGCCACCACAAAATTTTCTGCTCGGCAATATGGTATGCAATCAGCGACTTCCTGTCGGGGTTGGTCGTATCGGTAAACACGGAAAACAACGCCACTTCTCCTTGTGCACCATCCAGTCCGACCCACCAACGCTCTTCGAAAACCACGCCATCCCAGATCAGTTTTCCACTAATAAGATCGAGCGCCGAAAACGATGTTTTTCGCTCGTGTCCGTCCCTGATCTCCAACAAAAGTGTAGCGTTAGAACTGGAAAGGGCGCTATTCCAGATGGTGCCGGCAAATTGGTGCGAAAAGTTTACTTCAATGCGACGCTTCAACCAGATTAGACTTAATTTTATGCAAGGTAATCAGGGATTTTCATTTACATTGGCTATGCGCACCTCGATGCTTATTCGTCCCCTCACACTACTAGGTTGTCTGTTCATGGTGCTGCCTCTGTTGGCGCAGCAAAAGAAAGTCATGACGATGCAAATCAAAAACGAGATTGATCCTCGCATGACCAGATATGTGGAGCTCGCGTTGTTGCGAGCCGACGAAATCGCGGCCGACGTAATCATCATCGACCTTGATACATACGGAGGTGTTCTCACCGATGCCAAAGATATTGTGGATCAACTGATGGATGTAAAAAAGCCCGTGTGGATCTTCATCAACTCGGACGCAGCTTCGGCTGGCGCCCTCATTGCCATCGCGTGCGATAGCATCTACATGTCACCAGGTGCGTCGATCGGTGCCGCTACCGTTGTAGATGGCAGCGGAGCCCGCGCACCAGACAAATATCAATCCTACATGCGTGCCATCATGCGAGCCACGGCCGAAGAAAACCATCGCAATCCAACCATCGCAGAGGGGATGGTAGATGAATCGGTTGAGCTCGACAGCCTGAAAAAGCCGGGACAAGTGATTACCTTTTCTACCTCCGAAGCAATTCGCAATGGCTACTGCGACGGAAAGGTCAATGACATCGCGGAGATACTTCAAAAGAATGGCATAAGCGATTATACCTTGGAACCATTTGAACTCAGCCGGGGAGATCGGATCATTGCATTCTTTCTGAATCCCCTCATAAGCGGCGTATTGATTCTGATCATCCTGGCAGGAATATACTTTGAAATGCAGGCCCCGGGACTCGGATTCGCGGGACTTGCTGCTTTGGTAGCCCTGGTGCTCTACCTCGTACCCTACTATCTCAATGGCCTGGCGGAAAACTGGGAGATCATTGCGTTCTTTGTCGGCCTGGGACTAATCAGCCTGGAAATATTTGTTATTCCAGGTTTTGGCGTAGCTGGCTTCGCAGGAATTGCCCTAACGATTATGTCTCTGGTATTAATCATGATTAACAACGACGCCTTTGACTTTGAATTCGTTCGGGCGAATGATATCCTGATCGCTCTGGCCGCTGCCGTGGGTGGCTTGTTAGGCGGAGCAGTGGTTTTTTTCGTGGGCGGTGCACATTTGGTTAACTCGCGGTTCTTTCAGCGGGTGGCACTCACCGACACGCAGCAATCGTCTGCCGGATACACTTCGAGCGTGCTGCCGGAGTCGCTCGCCGGCGAACGAGGAATCGCCTTCACCGTCCTTCGACCCGCAGGCAAAGTGCAAGTCGGACAGCAGATTTACGACGCCTCCACGCGCGGTGAATACATCGACGCGGGACAACCGATAGAGGTCATCGCCAAGTCGGGATCGGGACTTTTGGTAAAAAGGCTCCCGGTTAATTAAACTAGAATTATGAAAATACTGGGCATCATACCTTCCCGATACGCTTCAACGCGGTTGCCGGCGAAGCCTTTGGCTATGATCAAGGGTAAGTCTATGGTTCATCGCGTGTACGAGCAAGTTTCGAAGTCAAAGTTGTTGTCAAAAGTCATTGTAGCAACTGATCATCAGGAGATATACGAGCATGTGACGAACTTTAGCGGCGAGGTGTGCATGACCCGAACCGATCATGCAAGTGGAACCGACCGGTGTTATGAAGCGCTAGCTTTGCAATCAGAAAAATATGATTACGTTATTAACGTACAGGGTGATGAACCCTTCATTCAGCCCGATCAGATAGACTTACTGGCGGCAGTACTGGATGGCAAGACGGAAATCGCCACCCTGGTAAAGGCCATTGTCTCCCTCGACGAACTCGTGAATCCCAGTGAAGCAAAGGTTGTGGTAAATCGCCGCGGTGAAGCGCTATATTTCAGCCGCTCGATGATTCCGTTTATTAACAAGTCTCCGCAGGAGCAATGGCTGGACAAACACACCTTTTATAAGCACGTTGGCATGTATGCCTATCGCTGCGACGTATTGAAAGAGATTTCCGGGCTGGCAGTATCCCTTCTCGAGAAAGCTGAATCGCTTGAACAACTGCGGTGGCTGGAAAACGGTTTCCGTGTAACGGTGGTCGAAACACAAACGGAGTCGTTTGCGATAGATACACCGGCGGATCTCGATAAGGCAGCGCAGATGATAGATCATCATTAGTACATTTTAAATACGGTGGTGGGCAACGGTTGGCGCAAGTCGCGCAGTTGGCGCAAGTCTTCCCATGCGAACGTGGAGTGAGTAGTACCTTGGCGGGAGACTTGTGCCTACGTATTTTCTGGCGATGAATCCTTACAGTCTTCAGACTGGCTCGGAATTTCACGTCAGTCTGAAGACTGACATTGTTTCATCACTTTGATGAGAGTGGGGCACAAGTCTCCCGCCAAGTTACTACTTAGCTCGCTCGTTCCACAAGCAAGACTTGCGCCAACCCCTGGACTTGCGCCAACCATTTTTTAAACCCTAACCCTCTCACCTCACATTATCTACCGGCACCAGATTCAGTTTTTCCATTGCGAATTTATCCATGGCAACTTCGACCGCGGGAACATCCTTCGACACGATCGATGATCCCAACACATGGTCTCCGCCATTGGGGATAGCGACCGCTTCCTTGAGGCCAGCCGGGGTGCCCAACGAGTTTTCCATTTTAAGAATGGCGTCTACCCTTACCGTGTGGTCCTGGTTCACTTCATCCTTGTAATAGTATAAAGTGAGCGACGGTTGTTTCACACGCTCGAATAAATCGTCCTTCATCGCCGATTCCAGTAGTTCCTGCAGTTGGCCCACTGCCTCGAGGCGATAGGGCGTGTTCCAATATTTGGACTCCTCCACGCTCCGACTTGGACTATTATACTTGCCGCCCATCACCATACGGGAGATCTGCAGCCCCCAGGGATTGTTCGCAATGAAAGCAGCCCCGTTATTAATCTCAATATTGGGTGAAATGTTGATCAGGGCAAAAACGTCATCCGGGTATTGGGCAGCCAGCATCAGCCCAAGGGATGCGCCCGTGGAGGTCCCCATCAGGATCACTTTGTCGCCTAGCTGTTTACCAATTTCCAGTGCCTGCTTTGCCGATTCCCAAAGTCGGTCAGGTGTGAAATACAATAGCGATTCCGTTGTGTCGATGCCGTGGTCCGCAAGGCGGGCGAGATATAAATTCATACCGAACTTGTGTGCAAAATTCCGGTGCACCGGGTCCCCTTCCATTCGGCTCGCGCTGAACCCATGAAGATAAACAACCGAGTAGCGGGTCTTCGCTCTGGTGCTGTCACTCCATAGGATCACGGCCTCGTTGTCTGGCCTCAGTTTGTGCTGCGACTCCATCTGAGCCACATATTGCTCAAGCGCAGCCGCTTCCGACGGCACGGTGGGCAGTTCCGTGCGATACGCGGGTCGATGAGGCGATGGTCCAATGAAATAAATGCCAACCAGCAAGATGATCGGAAACGTGATTCTGACTATGCGCCGCGAGCTCATGAAGTGTTGGATTTTTGTTTGTGAACTCTGATTTTACGTTAAGGTGTGACTTTTCCTCCCCAGTTCAAAACGGCCGAATCAACAATAATGGTAGCACTTGATGGCGATAAATATTAGATTCACCTGACAGGTTCAAGTCGCTATCATCTAAACTGCCTGCTATGGAATTGCATATTAATAATAAGATGTACCAGGTGAACGCGCAGCCCGACGACAGTTTGTTATCTGTCCTGCGTGACGACCTCGATCTTACGGGTTCAAAATACGGCTGCGGCGAAGGGGCCTGCGGCGCATGCAAAGTACTCATTGACGATGTTGCCACACCCTCGTGCATTACCCGCGCGGGCTCGGTGGTTGGAAAAAATATTACCACCATCGAGGGCATCGGTGTACGAGGCCTCAGTGCCGTGCAACAGGCATTCCTGGCCGTTGATGTATTTCAATGCGCGTATTGTGCCAGCGGAATGATCGTGGCTGCTACCTCTCTGCTCGGGAAGAATGCGCATCCGAGCGAGGAGGAAATCAAAATTGGTATGCAAGGGAATATATGTCGGTGTGGAACGCATCCGAGAATTGTGCGGGCAATTGTAGAAGCCTCCAATAACCAACGATGAACGCCAATGAAAGCTGATGATGTAGTTGACTTACTTCGGCGATCTCCGGAACACGGACGGTTGTCCGATGACCAACAGCACGAGCAGGAGGCGCCTGCCCTGGCTATGCGACGCCGTACCTTTCTCAGGATAATGGGCAACGGCCTGGCGGTCTTCTTTGCTGCGGCAAATAGCCCATACGTGAGTGCCGGTACGAGCGAAGCAGACGAGGGTGATCTGGATGCGTGGATACACATCGGAGAGAACAGTCGAATCACCGTCTTTACAGGCAAGGTGGAGGTCGGTCAGAATATCCGGACTTCTCTGGCACAAATCGTTGCGGAAGAGCTTGACGCACCCCTTGATTCGATCGAGATGGTGATGGGCGACACGTCGCTCACCCCATACGATCGGGGCACTTTTGGAAGCCGGTCTGTCCCCTTCATGGGCCCGCAGTTGCGAACGGCCGCCGCAACCGCCCGTATGCATTTGCTTGGACTCGCCGCACGCGCATGGAAAGTTTCATCCGAATCACTGACCATCGACAATGGAAAAGTATATCATGCTGTTTCGGAAAGGTCGGCTACTTTTGGCACGCTTACTCGGGGGCAAAAGATGCTCGAGCGCGTGCGTGACAACGTGGCTGTGAAGCCGGTGTCGGAATGGAAGATTGCCGGAAAGGCGGTGGCCAAGATTAATGGGGAAAATTTCATAACCGGACGCCATCGATATGTTTCCGATATGCTCCTGCCCGATATGCTCTACGGCAAGGTATTGAGGCCCGACTCTTACGGCGCTATACTGGATTCGGTCGATACATCGGAAGCTGAACGAATCCCCCAGGTCCGGGTGGTCAGGGACGGGGATTTCATTGGGATTTGCGCTCCTAGCCATCGCGTTGCACAGCACGCGCTTAAGCTCGTCAAGGCGACGTGGAAACCTCAGCCCCATCCTTCGCGTGACGAGATTTTCGACTATCTCAAGGCCAGGCAGGAACGAGGTGGCGATGCGCCGCCACCCTCATTGAACATAACTTTTTCTTCAGCACCCATAAAGGTCGAACAGTCTTTCACAGTCGACTATATCGCCCATGCGCCGCTGGAGCCGCGCGCAGGTTTGGCACAATGGACTAACGATTCCGTAACGGTATGGACCGGAACACAACGACCATTTGGTGTGCAGGAGGAACTGGCAGAAATCTTCAGACTCCCCAAGGACAAGATTCGCGTCATCATGCCCGATACAGGATCAGGATATGGCGGCAAGCACAGTGGTGAAGCCGGCATTGAGGCAGCACGTCTTTCGAAAGCGGCTGGCAAACCGGTAAAGGTTGTTTGGACGCGCGAAGAAGAATTTACCTGGGCTTATTTCCGTCCAGCCGGAATCATTGACGTAAGAGCAGGCGTCTCCCACGAAGGTCAGCTGCTCAGCTGGGAATTCCACAATTACAATTCAGGCGGGTCGGGCATTGAATCACCCTACGAAGTAGCCGCGCGTTACACGCAATATCATCCCTGCGAGTCACCATTGAGACAAGGTTCATATCGCGGCCTGGCTGCTACGGCCAACACATTTGCACGCGAATGTACGATGGATGATCTGGCGCGAAAACTCAAGATGGATCCGCTTCTGTTCCGCCTGCGCAACCTCAAGGATGAGCGCATGATTGCCGTGCTCAATGCGGCCGCCGAAAAATTCGGTTGGCGCGACTGGAAACAAAAACCACATCACGGCATTGGCCTGGCCTGTGGAGAAGAGAAGGGGGGCGTCGTTGCCACGTGCGCGGAAGTTCATATTAACGCTGACAACGGTCAACTAAAAGTCGTGCGTGTATCCATAGCGTTTGAATGTGGGGCGATCATCAATCCCATGCATTTGGAAAATCAGATTGCAGGCTCGGTGATTCAAGGATTGGGCGGAGCCTTGTTCGAGTCAATCGATTTCCGAGACGGCAAGATTCTTAATCCATCTTTTTCGACCTATCGCGTCCCCCGATTTTCTGATGTCCCGACAATCGACGTGGTGATGCTGAACCGAAAAGACCGCGCCCCTGCCGGCGCCGGCGAAACTCCGATTGTCGGCATTGCACCGGCCGTTCGAAATGCAATCGCTCATGCAATTGGTAAATCCTTATACACGTTACCCCTGCAGCGCGAAGAGCCGGAATAACGTTTACCTTGCCTTGAACGAATGACAAATGCGCCATCCGTTTTTCGTACTTTCATGCCAGCACGATTCGAAACTTCGCACCTGAATGAGATACCTTACCGGATTGCTCCTGTTGTTAATTGCCTGCTCGCTCGGTGCACAACCCAAGATCGGCTTGACGCTGAGCGGTGGTGGCGCGAAAGGCCTCGCACACGTCGGCATCCTGGAAGCTATAGACAGCGCAGGCCTGCGCATCGATTGTATTTCAGGAACCAGCATGGGCAGCATCGTAGGATCACTCTATGCTGCAGGCTATTCCGGCAGAGAAATTGAAAAAATCGCACGCGAACTTGATTGGAATGTGCTGTTCAGTGGACGGCCGTCTATGCGTACCGTTAACATTGACGAAAAGTCGGAGTTCGATAACTATGCCATTGAAATTCCTGTCCAAAAAGGGAAATTCAAAATTCGCGGCGGTATTATCGAAGGCCAGGAGCTATGGTTAAAGTTTCAAGAACTGTTTCTTCCCATCTATGATATCAAAGACTTTTCTAAGTTCAGCATTCCCTTCCGCTGTGTGGCAACAGACATTGCCACAGGCAAGCCTGTTGTGTTGGATCAGGGAGAACTCGTGACCGCCATCCGGGCCAGCATGGCAATTCCCTCCGTGTTCACGCCTATCGATTACCAGGATACCAAGCTGGTCGATGGTGGAATCGTTCGCAATTTTCCTGTGCGTGATGTCAAAGACATGGGAGCCGAATACGTGATTGGCGTTAACCTGTCGCAGGGCCTCTCGCCCGCCAGCAAGTTGAATTCTGTACTGGATATTTTGTATCAAATCGGTTTCTACAAGGATGCTGACGATTTCGAACATGAAAGAGAACTCTGCAATGTACTGATCGAGCCCCCGTTGGCTGACTACAGTGCGGCCAGTTTTGGCAGTGCGCAAACCATCATCGACATTGGAAAGGAAACGGGCAAAAGATACTATCCCATATTTAAAAAACTTGCCGATTCCCTTCGCGCCATCTATCCCCATTACAAGCCGATCCAGAATCGGCTACCCATCGTGAAGGAGGTCGCCGTCGACAGCATTACCATCGTAGGCTTGGAACACACTACTAACCGATCGTTTAAAAACCGGCTGGCTATCGAACCCGGCAAGGCCTATGATGGCATTTCGGTCGGGCACGGCATTCGCCGTGTGTACGGATCCCGCGATTACAACCGCATAGCCTATGAGTGGCATCCCGGTACGACAAAGGGGCATGCTACACTGGCCTTCAACGTGCTCGAAAGACCGCAGGTGTATGTCAAGGCGGGCATCCACTACCATACTTTCAGCGACGTGGCACTTATACTGGGTGGAGAAATTAAAAATTTCATCTTCGATCGTTCCAAAGCAACGGTCAAGGTGAACGTCAGCGAAAATTTCCGACTGTTACTGGAGCAGAACCAATTGTTTGGAAAAAAAGACAACAACAACCTGATCGGATCCTTCTACCATGAAACCTTTCATTTTCCGATCTATGAGAACTTCAACCAGCAATATCTTTATCGCAGTCGCACGACGAACTTTGATCTTCGGCTGCAGCGGACATTTGGTTTCAGTTCGGCCATAGGAATCGGCACGACGATCGAAAACTTCCGCCTCAAACCGAAGATTACCGCTGATATCGCGGTCGAAGCAGAAAACACTTATTTAGAAAGCTACTTGTTTTATAAGCACAACACGTTGAACAAGCGCAACTTTTCAACTCGTGGTTGGCGCCTCGACGGAAGGTTCGGCTTTGTTTACAACCAACGACCATCGCCCGTAAAGGTTACTGAAAACGGCGAGTTGGTTGAGGCCGACACAGCGCTGAACGACTATGTTCGATTTCATTTCAAGGCCGAAAATTTTCTGCCGCTGTCTCAGCACTTCACGCTTCTGACGCAATTCAATACGGCGATCAATTTCAACGCTGCCAGTGCCTACATAAACTTCTGGAATATCGGCGGCATCAATGACTTTGTGCGCAACCAGATTCCCTTTGCCGGACTGCCCGAGTACAGTGTCAACTCCCACAGCGTAGGTGTGCTGATGCTGGGACTCCAGTATCAGATCTCACGTAGCCTCTACACGACATTGCGCCTGAATTCTTCCGTTTATGACTTTCTCGATTTGAACAATGATTTTCAAGAGGCAAGCTACCTCAACGGGGGATCGCTGTCGATTGGATACGATTCAGGGATTGGTCCCATTTCGGTTTCCGCGATGTACAACGCGGAGTCCAACAATGTTTATGGTTATGTGAATGTCGGGTTTCCCTTCAGATAAGGCGATCCCGAAATCCATGTGTCTCAAAAAAGTGCCAACAAAGAAGTCAAGGCAGTTACGTCAGCCGGTTGGCTGACCGGAACGCCGCTTACTCTTCCAGCTCTTTGAGTATTTGACTAACATCCGTCTCGGTTGCCGTGAGCTTCTCGCGGCAGATCTTGATAAGCACGGTGGCGCGTTTCACTTTTTGTGACAGTTCATCAACCGAGATTTGTCCATGCTCAATCTCCGATACGATCTGCTGAAGCTCTTCAAACGCTTCTGTATAGTTCTGTTGTTCGCTCATGTGTGCTTGCTTTTTGAAATCACTTCGCTGGTAATAGAGCCATCCGCCGCTCTTGTCACCAGACGATCCCCTGCCTGTAAGTCTTCAACACTTTGTACCACCTTGCCGTTTACCATACTTATCGTGAAACCCCGTCGCAGCACGTGCAGAGGATCCATCACCCCTACAGTCTTCTCGAGGCCGGTCAGTTCAACGCGCTGACGCTGCAACAAGCCAAGGAAGGTTCGCCGCAAAGCGTCGGCTGCGCGGTCGCATTGATCGCCGGTACGCCGGATTGTAAACACCGCACTCTGCGAAATCCCCTTGGCCAACCCTTGCAACTCGCGTTTACGGGTAGTCAGTGCGTTGGTAGTTCCGTGTCGAAAAGCGCGAACGGCCTGGTCAAAATAACGCGATTCGTCGAGCAGCACACGCCGCGCACGATCTGCGATCAGTTCGGAGGCGCGATTTACCGGTTCAGCAAATTCGTGCAATCGTTGAATGAGGAAATCAGCCAGTTCAGTTGGTGTGATAGCGTTCCGGTGGGCAACCATCTCGGTCACGGTCTCATTGGTGGAATGCCCGATACCCGTCATCACCGGAAGCGGAAAACGGGCTACTTCGGCAGCCAGCCGGAAATTGTTGTATGACGACAATCCTACATCGCCCCCACCGCCGCGAATAACGACAACCAAATCGAAGTGGTGCAAAACCTTTCGGACCCGTTGCAGTTGAATCAGGATCGAATCAACGGAACGGTCGCCCTGTAACAATGCGGTGAAGAGAAAACAAGAAAAGCGATAACCCCAGGGATTGGTTTCGATAACTTTCATGAAATCGGAATAGCCCTTGCTCGTCTCTACCGAGATCACGGCGATTCGTTTGGGAACGACCGGAAAAGGCAATTGCTTGTTTCTGTCAAATATTCCCAACGCCTTTAGGCGAGCGATCGACTCCAGCCGCTCTCTTTCCAACACCCCCAGTGAGAAGACGGGATCGATATCGACGATGCGCAGGCTTAAGCCGTGGACGGGGTCAAAGCTGATGCTTGCCTCAAAGAGAATGGCGATACCATCTTTTAATGGTTCACCCAGGGTCTGGAGGAATTTTGCATTGGACCTGACGAAATCATCCTTCCACAGGCTGGCGCGCAATTGCGCCACTACCTTGCCGTTGTTCTTTTCCACCAGCTCAGGATAACAGTGTCCCGAATAGGAATAATAATTCAGCTTGTTCATCTCGGCTTTCACCCAAAACGTGCGCTGATAACGGTCCGAAATAGTCTTGCGGACGCTGCTTGTCACCTCAAGCAGTGAGAATACTTTCTTATCGTCGACCTGAGTAGCCATGGGCAGAAAACGAATTGCTGTGCCTGGTGAAACAGCGCAATGTAAAACATTTTGCGCGTTTCAGTTCTCACCGGAACGGGCGCCAGCAAGCGGAAAACAGAACAAATTTTTGGTACCTTCAACTCGCTCGTGGCGACCCAATCCGGTCGCGCACTGAACAAAATCGGACACCTTAGTACGAATTTTGTGGATCGAATGCTGAAAATCAGTGATTTGTGCGTCGCACGATCTTTGAATCAAAAGGTTAAATGTTTCCAAAACTTCACGGTTACGTATGCTCAAGAACTACTTTACAGTGGCGTTCCGCGCCATAGTCCGCAATAAGCTTAGTGCGTTTATTAACATCTTCGGATTGGCGCTGGCCATGACGTGCGCGTTGTTGATTTCCCTGTTCATTCAGGATGAACTGGCCTACGATCGATACAACGAAAACGCCGATCGCATGTATCGGGTGACGCGAAACTTCCTCTCCAAGGATGGGTCCGTCAATCTGCATCTCGGTCACGTAGCCCCGCCGTTCGGGCCGCTACTGAAGAACGATTTCGGTGAATTTGAGGAAGTGGCCCGGACACTCAACAGCCGCATAACGATGGCCTACCAGGATGGTGCTGAAGAGAAGAAGGCTTTTTATGAGGACAATTTCTTCTTCGCAGAACCGGAACTGTTCAAAATATTTACCATTCCCATGGTTGAAGGCGATCCCGCAAAAATTCTCGCTGAACCGCTCGGCCTGTTACTTTCGGAAAAAACAGCGCGCAAATACTTCGGCAACGAGAATCCGATCGGCAAGTCATTGAGGTTGAACGGACAATACAATCTGGTAGTGAGCGGTGTTTTCAAGGATTTCCCAAAGCAGTCGCATTTTCACCCTGAAATATTTGCTTCGTTCTCGACCCTTAACGACACCACGATTTATGGTCGCCGCAGACTCGAAACCAATTGGGGAAACAACTCTTTCGCTACTTACGTATTGACAACGCAGCCGATAGACGTCCAGGCCATCGAGAAACAATTCCCGGCATTTCTTGACCGGCACATGCTGCCCGAAGACCCGGCAGAACCTAAGGCGTCGACATGGACAACGCTATTCCTGCAGAAGGTCACCGACATCCACTTGCATTCGCATCTCGATTCGGAGCACGAAGCTAACGGCAATATCAATAACGTATACATGATGGCTGTGATCGCAGTATTCATTATTCTCATCGCCTGCTTTAACTTTGTGAACCTGTCTACGGCGCGGGCGTCGAAACGGGCGAAAGAGGTCGGACTCCGGAAGGTCGTGGGTGCATTCAAGAGCCAGCTGGTCAACCAATACCTCAGCGAATCGGTGCTCATAGCCTGTTTGGCGCTGATACTGGCGTTGGTCTTTAGCCTGGTGTCGATAGGCTGGCTGAACATGTTCACAGGTAAGTCGATTGAGCTGAATCTGCTGACCGACTACAAACTGCTGCTGCTACTCGTAGGCTTTGCCATAACGGTGGGGCTATTAGCAGGCATTTATCCGGCATTTGTGCTGTCCGGGTTTAAACCGGCGCTCATTCTGAAAGGGCAGCAGGGCTCGCTCAAGGGGAAAGGATTACTGCGTAAATCACTGGTTGTTGCGCAGTTCGCCGTATCGATCATACTTATCATCGCTACCGCCATAACCCTGAGCCAGCTCAAGTTCCTGAATGGACGCGAGCTGGGTTATGAAAAAGAACAGGTGGTGACCCTGCGATACTATCCTGAAGTGGCTTCAGGCTATGAAGCTTTTTACAATGAGCTCACCAAAGACGCCGCCATCAAGAACGCCGGAAGGTCTTCGCGGATTCCAACGGGACGCCTATTGGATTCTCAAGGTTCAGCGCGCGTGCAGAAGGGCGACAGCCTCTCAGAAAGCGGCGTTGTACTCAAAAACATCAGCATTGACCATGAGTTCTTCGATACCTATCAAATCGGCTTTGCTTCCGGCAGAGACTTCTCCAAGGCACGGGTTAGCGATGATTCCGCCTCCTTCATATTGAACGAGTCGGCCGTAAAGATGCTGGGCCTGACGAACGAAAACATCGTCGACAAGGAATTTCACTATGGCGGTGTCAAGGGGAAGGTGATCGGCGTGGTGAAGGATTTTCACTTTGAATCACTGCACGAACCTATCGTACCCCTGGTGTTTCAGAAAGGTCAGTTCTTTGGGCGCCTCTCCGTGAAGCTCGCCGGAAACAATACCCAGGCGGGCATTGAAGCCATCGGACGCATCTGGCGCGAGTTTATGCCCAATCGTCCCTTCGAATACGATTTTCTCAGCATGCAATATAAAAACCTGTACGAGTCAGAACAAAAGCAAAGTCAGCTCTTTATTGTCTTCGCCGGGCTGGCCATTCTCATCGCTTGCCTCGGCTTGTTTGGACTAGCGACGTTCAACGCAGCCCAGCGGGTCAAAGAAATTGGGATCCGAAAAGTAATGGGCGCCTCCATTCCCAGTATTCTTGGCTTGCTATCGCGCGAAATTGTGATTCTTATTGTAGTCTCCAATGTCATCGCCTGGCCGGTGGCGTGGTACTTTATGAATGAGTGGCTGAAGGGGTTTGCTTACCACATTGATATGAATGTGATCGTTTACCTTCTCTCGGCGCTGGGAGCAATAGCCATAGCGTTGGTGACGGTGAGTACGCAAACGTACCGCGCAGCGCGCAGCAATCCGGCCACTACGCTGAGGTACGAATAATACGGCTGTAGTCTTATAGTCACATCGACTATAAGATCCCCTATCCTATAGCGCCGTAATGTTTTCCCACAGCGATTTCAGCACAGGAATTCCCTGCGCCATATTCTCATTCCGGGTGGCAACCACCCGCTCGCCGGGGTATAGGATCGGTGACGACCCATCGGGAATGGATTGATGATAATCATCGAGGATCATGCTGATGGCGTGGTCAATTCCTGGAAAATCAGGAAGCCGACTTACATCGATGGCCAGAAACAACTGTGAGAGTCCCGTCTCTGCCGGTTGCCGCGATATCTGCGCAACGGACTGGCCACCCGAAAGCAGGGTAACCACAATATCCAGCAATAGGGAGAGCCCCGCTCCTTTCCAGTAACCGATCGGCAGAATGCGCTGCGAGTCCCGGATCTTATCAGGATCGGTAGTGAGTTTGCCATCGTTGGCATAGCCGCCGGGGACTGGTAGCTGCTGTCCCTTCTTTATGTAATAGTCCAACGCACCAAAAGAATACTGTGACATAGCCATGTCGAGTACGATGGCTTCGTTGCCATAAGGTACGGCAATGACGATCGGATTGTTTCCAAGCTTCGGATCGCGCGCTCCCCATGCGGGCATGTTGGCGGTCGTATTTGACCATCCGATAAATATGCAGCCCTTGTGTGCCGCTCGCCAGCCGTAGGTTCCTCCGCGCATCCAGTGGTTGGTGTTGCCCAGTGCTACGCAACCCATACCCTGTTGCCGGGCGATTTCGACGGCACGGTCCACAGCCTGGATCGCATTCAGGGGTCCGGGACCAAGCCGTCCATCCCACTGTTCGATTGAACCCGAACGGGCCTTGCACGTGGGGACGGCATCTGGATTAATATGCCCCGCCCTCACATACTCCACGAAGCGAGGAAAACGGTTAACACCATGTGTGTAAATGCCTTCAAGACTATTAGTTGCAAAGATGGTGGCACAGTCATTTGCCTTTGATTCTTCAAAGCCGACCTTTAACAACGTACTGCGGAAACGCTCCACCATATCGGAGAACGAAACTCTGACAAACTGAGACGACGAATCACTCATAATCACGTATAGTTTCTCTTCTTTAAACACATCCGGAAGCCATCGCGAAGCGCGTGCTGCGCTCCCGGCCATTCTTTTATTCGATGGCCTGTTTAATCCCACATTGCTCAATTAACCATATTGCTTATACGTTTCAAAGTACTTTAATTTACGCCCACTGAACTTTAACTAAACCGACAGGAACCCCATGAAACTTACGCGACGCGTACTGCCTGTTTTCCTCATGTTGATTGCTGCGCCAGTGACCTTGATGGCACAAGACGCAACTCCACAAATCGATTCCGGCGCGACGGCCTGGATGCTAACATCGGCAGCGCTGGTTCTGCTCATGATTCCTGGATTGGCGATGTTTTACGGCGGACTTGTGCGCACGAAGAACGTGTTGGGTACGATGATGCACAGCTTTGCCGCTATGGGAATCATGACCATTCTGTGGGTGGTTTGCGGCTACTCAATGGCGTTCGGCCCCAACGTGTTAGGAGGATGGATTGGATGGAACTCCGACTATTTCCTGTTGTCGGGTATTGACGAGACCATCATGGCAGCGGGTATTCCCGAATATGTATTTTCAATGTTCCAGGCAAAATTCGCCATCATTACTCCCGCACTCATCGCCGGGGCGTTTGCTGAGCGTGTTTCTTTCAAGAGTTACTGCATCTTCATTGCCCTCTGGGGACTGTTGATTTACAATCCCCTTTGCCATTGGGTTTGGGCCAGTGATGGATTCCTGTTTAATCTGGGTGCAAGGGGAGCCATCGATTTTGCCGGGGGCACGGTGGTGCATATCTCTGCAGGCGTAAGCGGTTTGGTAGCCGCCATATACCTTGGCGCCAGAAAATCTTTCCCGCATTTGCCCATGCGGCCTAACAACCTGGTCATGACCATGATCGGTGCAGGTCTCCTGTGGGTGGGTTGGTTCGGCTTCAATGCAGGAAGCAGTATTGCCAGCGGATTGAGCACGGCGCAGGCCCTTACAGCCACGCAGGTTGCCGCCGCCGCCGGGTCCTTAGCCTGGATTGCGATTGAGGGGCTGCACCGCGGCAAAGCGACAGCGCTTGGATTTGCCAGCGGTGTGCTGGCTGGGCTCGTGGCTATAACTCCCGCTGCAGGCGTGGTGCAGCCTGCCGGCGCGCTGGCGTTGGGTGTGCTGGCAACGATCATTTGCTACGTGGCCATCCTGCTGAAAGAAAAGTTCCATTACGACGATACGCTTGATGCCTTTGGAATCCATGGCGTGGGCGGTATAGTGGGTGCCATTTTCTTAACCTTTTTCATTCGCGAGTCCTGGATGAACGAGGCGGCCGAGGCAGCCGGTAGCTGGTCCGTTATGCAGCAACTGGGTGTTCAGGCTTTGGCGGTTGCCATCGCCATTGTGTATGCCGGATTGGGCACTTTAGTCATTCTTTTTATTCTCAATAAGATCGTTCCTTTGCGTTCTACTGCCGAGGCCGAAATGCGCGGTCTCGACAATCACTACCACGGCGAGCGTGGCTACGGCATGACCAACCCCAACTAAGTTTAGACAAGATGAAACTTATCATAGCCATCATTCGCGAAAATCAGCTGGACCAGGTAAGGGAAGCCCTCATCGACGCTGGCATCACGCGCATCACGGTAAATCACGTATCCGGACACGGTCGGGCTAAGCGCGAAGAAACTGAAGAAATTTATCGCGGCCAAGTGGTCATCCCCAATCTCGTTCCCAACATCCGTCTCGAGATTGCCGTGAACGACAACTTTGTTGACCCGACCTGCAATGCTATACTGGCCGCTACCAAGGCAAACGATGGAGGACTCGTCGGAAGCGGCAAAATATTCATTATGCCATTAGAACAAGTGATCCGTGTCAGAACCGGGGAGAAAGGTCCTGATGCCATATAACCTGATGCGATCTCAAGGCTCGCGTGTTCCCGGTCCTACAGTCTGACGCGTTCCATTCGCGGCGCGAGGAAATGCATGGTGACCCACGCGATCAGATAACCAAACCCGCAGATGACGAACAGGATATTGTATCCGGTAACGATGTGGCCAAGCGCCTTATAGTGATCCAGCAGGCTGCCCACGAGCAAAGGAAAGAGCATGCCTCCGATTGACCCTGCCATTCCCCCGATCCCCACCACCGAACTCACGGCGTGTTTCGGAAACATGTCGGAAACCGTTGTGAAAATATTTGCACTCCAGGCCTGATGCGCAGCCGCAGCGAGACTGATCAGACCGACCGCAACCCATACGTTACCCGCATTGGGCGCCAGCATAATGGGAGTTACACAAAAGGCAAAAAGCAGCATCGAAACCTTACGCGCTTTGAATACAAGCCAACCCTTCCTGATGAGGTACGAAGACAGGTAGCCACCGCCAACGCTACCTATAGTGGTCGCCGTATATACGATCACGAGCTGAAGGTTAGGCTTCTTCAGGTCGATGTTGTAGGCCTCCGCGAAATAAGACGGGAGCCAGAATAAAAAGAACCACCAGATGGGATCGGTGAGCAACTTTCCAAAAACAAATGCATAGGTCTGACGGATGCCGAGGAGCTTTAGCCAGGGAACACTTTCTTTCGTTCTTGAAAGGTCCTCCTGTGTTTCGCTGTCGCTGTGGATGAGGTCATATTCGGCCTTTGAAAGGCGTTTCTGCCGCTGGGGAATTTCGTAGAAGATCCACCAGAAAATCAGCCAGAGGAATCCAATGGCACCCGTCCAGAGAAATGCGGGGCGCCAGCCAAAGTTGCCCAACATCCACGGTACGACTACTGGCGCGATCACGGCACCGATATTGGTTCCCGAATTGAATATTCCTGTCGCCAGTGCACGCTCGCGCTTTGGAAACCATTCAGCCGTGGCCTTGATCGCCGTTGGGAAATTGCCCGCCTCGCTGATCCCCAGGAATGCGCGTACCGCTCCGAATCCAAGCGTCGACTGCACGCCTGCATGAAGCATGGCAGCGATACTCCAGAAGAGTACGGAAATGGTATAGCCAAGTTTGGTGCCGATCTTATCCACAATCCTGCCAAACAGGAGCAGACCCAACGCATAAGCGGCACTGAATGCCATAACTATGTTCGCATAATCTGATTCCGACCAGTTGTACTCCTGTTCAAGGGTGGGTTTCAGCAAACCAATCACCTGGCGGTCTATATAGTTGATGGTTGTCGCAAAAAACAGCAATGCGCATACGACCCATCGATAATGCCCTGGTGACTCCTTTTTTATTTCCACAACTTTTACGTTTTACTGATGGGGTGACGAAGAATTTAAGGTGACCTGCGCAAATGTGCTAGGTCATAGCCTATTCCACTTGACTTGCCTCCGGGTAACGGCGCTATTGGCCCCTCACTTTCTTAGTCAGAGCCAGCACGTTTTTCACTTTTTCGGTCAATGCCGGCCAGTCTCTGTTTTGCATAATTTCTTTCGTGAAAAGCAGTGACCCCAGACCGACGCAAGCGGCACCTGCGTTAAACCAGGAGGCAAGACTTTGTTCATTCGGTTCTACACCGCCCGTGATCATCAACTGTATATCCGGAACAACCGGCATGATCGCCGAGACAAAACCCGGTCCCAGCACCGAACCCGGAAACACTTTAATGATCTGGGCGCCGTGATCGCGAGCTGTAACTATTTCAGTAAGTGTTGCACAGCCAGGCAACCAGGGACGGTCATAGGCGCGGCACACTTCACCCATATCAACTTTCAGAATGGGCGCAATAATAAAATGAGCGCCCGCTTCAATGAACCGCTTGGCTGTAACAGCATCCATAACGGTACCGATACCCAACATCAGGTCAGGGTACTGTTTCGCGTATTGAAGCAGTTGAACAAAAACCTCGAAAGAGTTCTTTCGTCGGTTAGTAAACTCGAATACGCGAATGCCGCCATTATAAGCAGCCTGCAGTACCTGTTTTGCCTCTTCGGCGTCGTCGTGCGTGAACAACGGGACCACACCCGTTGATTTCATTGTGCGCACGATCTGTTCGTTTGTGAAATTCATGATTTGCGTTATCCTATCTCAATAATTTTCCGACGTTCTCACCTGACTGAAGCGCTTCCACTTCTGCCACCGTTACCAAATTGACATCCCCCGGGACAGAATGTTTCAGCGCGCAGGCGGCAATAGCAAACTCCAGAGTCTGCTGATCGCCCTTTTTTTGGAGCCAGCCGTAGATTAGTCCCGCCATGTACGCATCGCCCGTGCCCACCCGATCAACAATGTGTGTGAGATCGTACCCGCGCGATGTATATAACTTATGTCCATCCCAAAGTTGCGCACCCATGCGGTTATGCGACGAGCTAACGGACTCTCTATTGGTTGAAGTGATTTTCTTAATATTTGGAAAGGCCTCCATCGCTTTCCGGCACATATCGACGTAATCGGCTCCCTTGATGCCGGCGCAGTTTTCGAAATCCGTCACACCTGCTACAATGATGTCCGTCTGCTCAATCAACGCAGGCATTACATCGCGTGCGGACTTACCGTATTGCCACAGATTGCGCCGGTAGTTAATGTCGCCCGATACCGTGATCCCTCTGGCGCGTGCCTTCTTCGCACCCTCCAGGCAGACATCGGCCGCTCCTTGCGAAATAGCCGGGGTAATACCCGTGTAGTGAAACCACGCCACGCCGTCAAGAATTTTATCCCAGTCAACATGTTCGGGCGCGATATGCGCAAAGGCCGAATTAAAACGATCATAAATGATGCGAGACGGTCGCTGCATGGCGCCATTTTCGAGGAAATAGACGCCAATTCTCTCGCTGCCATAGGCAATGTGAGTCACGTCAACACCGTAACGCTCCAACGCATGCGTGGCCGCTTTTCCCAGGTCATTGTCTGGGAATCGCGTTACATGTGCCGCTGATATGCCGAACAGACTGAGCGATACCGCTACATTCGCCTCGGACCCTGCATACACAACGTCCATGCTATCCGCCTGAACGAAGCGTGTAAATCCCGGGGTGGAAAGCCGCATCATTATCTCACCAATCGTGACAACTTTATTGCTCATGACAGCTACTCGATATTCAGAATTGTATTTAAAGTTTTATCGCTGCGCGCCTGTTATTGCTCTCAGTACACGCTTCTATTAATCGGATTACGTCCCGCGACTCTTCCGGTTTAACGACCAATGCCGCCTGATTCCTGATCACCTCGAACACATTGTTATAATAGGACAGGTAATTTCCCTGCATTGTTTCCACGGTTCCTGTAACGTGCAGTCCCCCTATGGAAGTGTTGATTTTGCCCCAGAGCGAAGCTTGTTCCTGACCCCATCCTGCAGAGCCGGGAAGTCGCCCATCCTTGAGTGCCTGCTCCTGCGGGTCGATGCCAAACTTGACAAATGAACCCTCGGTACCGTGCAGGATGTATCGCGGCATCGACTCGCGCACAAGATAGCTCGATTTGACGATCACATGGAAGCCGTTGTATTGTAAGCGAATGTCATAAAAATCGTCAACCCGCCCTCCCGGGCGCTGCACGCCCAGACGCGCATCGACTTCCTGGGGCATACCGAACAGTACCAACACCTGATCCAGCATATGCGATCCCAGGTTGTATAAGATTCCCGTACCCGGTGCCGTTTCCTCCTTCCATGTGTTGGCTTCAATGTAGTTTCTAAACCGGTCGTAATGGAGTTCGAACTCCACGATCTTCCCCAGGAGTTTCTGCGCAACAACTTGCTTCAACGTAAGGAAATCGCCGTCCCAGCGGCGGTTTTGAAAAACAGTAAGCACGCGGTTTTGCTTTTGCGCAAGCGCTATCAGTTTATCAGCCTCGCTGGCAGTTACGGAAAATGGTTTTTCCACGACAGCATGCTTACCCGCTTCCAGTACCCGTACCGTAAAATCATAATGGGTCTCATTTGGCGTGTTTACCACAACCAATTCAATGTTATCATCGCGAAGTACGTCGTCGATGCTGTTGACTACCTCGGCGGATGGATACCGGCGTTGGGCGGTAGCGGCTTTGCGCTGTACGATCTTCGAAAGCCTGAATCCCGCATGGGCAGCAATGAGCGGCGCGTGGAAGATTTCTCCGGACATTCCGTACGATAACAAAGCAGTATTGATGGGTGTCATAGTGAACAATCTAGTACGCCTTTGCAGAATATATTTTCATTTGAATATGCATTTATTGGGATTTTGCTACGGCGTACTAGTACGCCTTTGCAGAATATATTTTCATTTGAATATGCATTATTGAGGGTTTTTGCTACAGCGTACTAGTTTGGGTGTACCATGGTCTGAATGTGCTTGACGCGCTTCAGCAGTTCCTTGAGGTCATGCGCGATGTTCGTCCAGCCTCCCGCTGAAAGATTTTCTTTTGTAAAGATCTGGTTGCCTATCTTTATTGCCAGCGCGCCCGACTCAAACCATTTAGCCAGACTGCTCTCTCGCAAATCACTGATACCCGAAGGTAGCAGCGCCAGATCCGGATACCTTCGGGAAATTGGCGCAATAAATTCATGGCCAAGTATGTTGCCAGGCAGGACGCTAATGGCAGCCGTGTTCATTTCAACCGCACGATCCACTTCTTCAACCGTGGCGCAACCGGGCATCCATAGCACGTGCCTTTCATCGCAAACGCGACCCATATCGGGACGAAGGAAGGGTGAAGCAATAAACTGCGCACCAGCATTGATATACCGTTCAGTCATCGTCGCATCCAGCACCGTGCCCACTCCTAACGCGATGCCCGGATACTGGTCGATCTGGTCAATCAGGTGCGCAAAAAATCGCAAACCCCGATTGTCCCGCTGATGCATAAATTCAAATACACGTAAGCCGCTTTCGTAGCAAATAGAAACTATCCGCAGTAGCACGTCCATGTCGGAATGATAAAACACCGGAATAACGCCCGAATCCCTGAACCTTACGAGCACATCCTTCTTGTTTAATGACATTCTTCCGTGGATATTTATGGGCTTTTTGGCAAAATGTTTTTTAAGGTATAAAAATTGAACCAAACTGCGCAATCGATTTTTCATATTATTGATATTTACCCCATGACGACCAGGTACCTCAAAATTCATCAGGATGACAATGTGTATGTTGCGCTTTCAGACCTGCGCAAAGGAGAAACCTTGACCTTGCCCGACAAGAGTTCATTGCAACTTGTTGTTGACATTCCCGCGAAACATAAATTCACTGACCGCGACCTCGAAGTTGACGACGAGGTGGTGATGTACGGCGTGGTGGTAGGACGTGCCCTGCTCGCTATACCCCGCGGCGGTGTAATTGCCACACACAATCTGAAGCACAAGTCAGCACCTTTCAGCGGGCGTACCAAACAGTATCGCTGGACACCGCCAGATGTGACAAAATTCAAGAACCGAACATTCGACGGCTACCATCGAACCGATGGCCAGGTAGGAACAGCCAACTATTGGCTGGTTGTTCCCCTCGTATTCTGTGAAAACCGGAACGTCGAAGCAATCAGCGATGCGTTGGTGGATCAGTTGGGCTATGCAAAGCCTGATCCCTATAAAAATTTTGTGAAAGACCTGGTCGCGCATTATCGCTCGGGAAAGTCGGACGCGTTCTCGGACGTGACCTTGCATCCGGCAACAGATTCCAAAGCGGCACAACTGTTCAAGAACGTTGATGGCATACGTATCCTTACTCACCAGGGTGGGTGCGGCGGAACACGTCAGGACGCACAGACCCTTTGCGAATTGATCGCCGGATACATACACAATCCCAACGTAGCAGGTGCAACGGTGCTTAGCCTCGGATGCCAGAACGCCGAAATCAAAACACTTCAGGAAAAACTCAAGGTGCTTGATCCAAAGGGATTGAAGCCGGTGATGGTACTCGATCAGCAAAACTCAGGAACTGAACAACAACTTCTGTCAGAGGCAATCAGGCAAACTTTCCTGGGCCTTATTGAAGCCAATAAAGTAGAGCGCCGTCCCGCACCGTTGAGCAAACTCGTCGTTGGACTCAAGTGCGGCGGCTCTGATGGATTTTCAGGCATTTCTGCAAATCCAGCCATCGGACACACGTCGGACCTGTTGGTGACCCTCGGAGGAAGCACGATTCTCTCCGAATTTCCAGAATTGTGCGGCGTCGAACAGGAACTGATTAACCGATGCGTCGAAGATGAAGCCGGCGAACGTTTCATTACCCTGATGCGAGCCTATAGCGACGCGGCCATTGCCGTAGGATCCGGATTCGACATGAATCCATCTCCCGGTAACATTAAAGACGGACTCATTACTGACGCGATTAAATCAGCCGGCGCCGCCAAAAAAGGCGGTACCGCACCCGTTGCAGATGTACTGCCTTATGCAACCTATATCCGGAAGCCAGGGCTAAACTTGCTTTGTACCCCCGGCAATGACGTGGAAAGCACTACGGGAACCACCGGATCAGGCGCGCAAATCATCCTCTTTACCACGGGACTTGGAACGCCAACGGGCAACCCTGTTTCACAGGTGATTAAGCTTTCGACCAATACGCGCCTTGCCGAGCGCATGCCCGACATCATTGATTTCAACACCGGCGCCATTATCTCGGGCGAAAAGTCGATTGAAGAAGTCGGCGAAGAGATCTTGGACTTCATCATTGAAGTGGCCAGCGGCAGAATCAACGCAAAGGCCGTCGAGTTGGGACAGTATGATTTTATTCCCTGGAAGCGTGGCGTCTCGCTGTGATTATTTGTTGTTTGGTTGATCTGTTGATTGAGTCCGATGAAGAATCCTACGCATTACGTGTTGGATCTAGCCTTGAAATAATTCAATGATCGTGAAAAAACTTACGCGTGAGTCAGTGCAGCCCGAACGATATCCCGTGAAGGTATTGCAATTTGGTGACGGTAATTTTTTAAGGGCGTTTGCAGATTGGATGATCGATGTTTTAAATGAACAAACTTCGTTCAAGGGAAGCGTTGCGGTAGTCGCACCGTTGCGCAGAGGGCGACAGGGTGTGAAGGACGAACAGGAAGGGCTTTATCATGTGTTGCTGCGGGGTGTAAGTGAAGGCAAGCCCGTTGATGAAATCCGGATGATTACCTGCGTGGACGGATATGTCGACCCCTACGACGGCTATGATGCTTTCATGGCCACCGCCGACCTGCCTTCACTGCAATTCGTTATTTCAAATACGACAGAGGCAGGCATCGCTTTCTTGGCTACTGATGTCCAGACCGGCGCTCCGGTCGATTCGTTTCCCGCCAAGGTCGCGCAATTGTTGTTTCGCCGTTTTCGTACGTTCGATGGTGACCCCTCGAAAGGTTTGATATTCCTGCCTTGTGAACTCATTGAAGCCAATGGCACCACGCTGCAAAAAGTGGTTCTACAGTACGCTGTACACTGGCATCTGCCCCAGGCCTTTTCCACCTGGGTGCGTGATGCCTGTCTATTCTGCAATACGCTCGTGGACCGCATCGTAACGGGATATCCCGGTGACGGTTCTCCGCAAATTATGGAACGAATCGGGTATCGCGACGAAAGATTGGTTGCCGCTGAACCTTTTTACTTATGGGTAATCGAGGCTGATCCTTCGCTCAACGACGTTTTTCCTGTACGTGAGGCAAACCTGAATGTCAGGTTTGTCAGCGACCTAACCCCCTACCGCACCAGCAAGGTCAGGATCTTAAACGGCGCGCATACAGCCATGACGTTGGTTGGCTACCTGCGAGGACTTCGCACCGTCAGGGAAGCCATAGAAGATCGGTGGATGGCAGACTTTGTCGATTCCATGGTCTCCCAGGAGGTGATTCCAACGATACCGCTACCCGCTGAAGAAGTGAAGTTATACGCAGAACAGGTATTCGAACGGTTTCACAATCCTGAAATCAGACACGAACTCAAGAGCATCGCCTTGAACTCCCTGTCAAAGTTCCGCACACGCCTGCTTCCCACGCTCCTGGATCGATACGATGCCACCGGCCAAATCCCGCCACGTCTGCTCTACACGTTCGCTTCACTGATTGTCTTTTACCAGGGAAAATGGAAGGGCGAAACTCTTCCCGTTAATGACCATCCTGATGCCCTGAAAATCATGGAAGCTTGCTGGGATGCGAATGGCCGCCCGCAGTTAACATCTCTCCTTTCAAACGAAGCCTTGTGGGGAGTTAACCTCACCTATATCAAAGGACTTGACGATATCCTTACAGCAACCGTGACAAGCATTCTCAAGGATGCCTGAAAGGGAAATACGAGCCTCTTGACCCTGCTGGTGTTCTCCTTTCTAGCAGTAGGCGTACCAACACGGAATATTTTTCTGATACTCTTCGCATTTTTTTCCACCAGCGCCTTTCCGCTGATGTCCGGAACCACTGCGGTTCTTTGTACCGAACAAACGTTTGAGTCGCGGCTTGGTTAACATAGACCGATCGCCAAACGCATCAGTTATTCAAGTACCGGCGTCTCTGCTATCACCACACCATTGACATCCTTCATATTATTTGCAAAATTCCATGAGCAACCGCTTAACCTAAACTTCTAACCCATCATGAGCAATCACCTTAGCAGAAGAAACTGGCTGAAAAAAAGTCTCATCACAACCGGCGGATTAGTCACGGGAATTTCCACCGCGTCACGGGCCGGCTATACAGCTTTCGGCATGAAACCCGCCTATACTCACGCGCTCGCAGATCATACAGACATTCCCATGCAGGACCGCTCACTGTTAAAAGCCCGGTTAACCTCGAATGAGAATCCGTTTGGACCGTCGAAGAACACAATCGCGGCCATCGCAGAAGCGGCTGCCAAAGGAAATCGCTACCCCATGGACGCCAGCAAGAAAATGATTGAGACGCTTGCAGCGAAAGAAGGCGTTGTGCCGGAACAGATTCTGATCGCACCTGGATCCAGTGACCTGCTCGAGACGACGGCCTTCATGCTTTGTGCCAGGGGAGGCAATGTGATATCGGCCGACCCTTCCTATATGTCACTCGTTAAGTCTGCCACTGCTCTGGGAGCTACCTGGAAAAACATACCGCTACGGAGTGACTATGCGCACGATTTGGAGGCTATGGAAAAGGCCATCGACGTTGATACCAAACTCGTCTATATCTGCAATCCGAACAATCCTACGGGTACGCTGACACCTATCGAAGGACTCCGGGAGTTTTGCAAACGCGTCAGTCCCGCGGTGCCGGTGTTTGTTGACGAGGCCTACCTCGAACTCCTCGACGATCACGACAAACAATCGACCGTCGGCCTCATTCAGCAAGGTTATGACATCATTGTATGTCGCACGTTCTCAAAAATTCACGGTATGGCGGGTCTGCGCATGGGCTACGCGGTGGCAAAAAAAGAACGCATTGAATCTTTGCAGGGGGCGGGGCGTCCGGGCATGGGGTTGTCGATAACAACGCTGGAAGGCGCCATGGCAAGTCTCGCCGATATTGACTTCCAAAACTACTCGCGCACCAACAACAAGATCAATCGCGATTACACGATGCAGGAACTGAAGAAGGCAAATCTTCAACCCATTCCGTCATTTACAAATTTTATACTCTTCCCGATTGAGATGCCCACGCGCGTACTCGTGGATGCAATGATGAAAATGGGCGTCGGCATGCGCGGCTTCGATATCAATGGCAAACCGTTTGGCCGCGTTTCAATAGGGACAATGGAGGAGATGAAGTTGTTCTCAAAATGTCTTGCAGAAACGCTGAGTTAATTGACAATTGTTAATTGTCGATTAATCCGGTGTCACCATCTTAATGATGTCATTCGCAAAAATGAAAACCATCAACGCCAACAGAAACAGCATCCCCACCTTTTGCGCTGTCTCCAGGAATTTGTCTGAAGGCTTACGACGTGAAATGATTTCGTAACTAAGGAACATCACGTGGCCGCCATCGAGCGCAGGAATCGGCAACAGGTTCATAAACGCCAGCACGAGCGACAAGACACCAGTGAGCGTCCAGAAGCGTGCCCAGTCCCATTGGTTTCCGAACGCTTTCATGATTCCCAAAGGTCCGGATATTGATTTTTGCGCCGAAAGTGTACCGGTTATCACGCGACCAAATGCTTTCACATTTGCCGACAACATGGAGAATGCACGCTTAGTGCCGAGTGGAATCGACTCAATCAAGCCATAGGTGACGCGTTCTTCGGCTCGCTTCATAAAACCCTCCGACGGACTAGCCTCCACGGCAATGCCGATCATCTTCTGCCCTTTGAAGTTTGCCTTCATGGTGAGCACTTCAGCACCGCGTTTAACCGCCAGCACGAGGGTATCCGAATTGCCCGAAACAGAGTCGCGAATCATCGCCTGGACCTGCTTATCTACTTCGTCCTTGTATTGTATCGGTGCTCCGTTCGCAGTCACGATCCGGTCGCCCGCCTGAAGGCCCAACTTTTCTGCAACAGTTCCCTTCTGAATCTCAGCGATCACAGGCGACAACCGAAGACTCAGGAACTGGCCCGGATTGCTTTTGCTGCTGCTGAAGTTCTCGATAAAATCGGCAGGAATCGCGATATCAATTTCTTTACCATCCCTTTCGACAGTATAGGATCCGTTGGTACTGAGCAACGTCTCCATGTTGAAGATGTCTTGCAGGTACTTGAATTCCTTTCCATTGATTTTTACGATCTGATCTCCGGTCTTCAATCCGATCTGCTCGCCGATTGGCCCAACAAGAAATCCACCTGACTTATTGATTTCGTCTTTCAGGATATACGTATCGCCGAGAAAAAACGTAAGACCAATAAATATCAGGATACCCACGATGACGTTGACAACAATGCCTCCCAGCATGACAATCAAGCGTTGCCATGCGGGCTTGGAACGAAACTCCCAGGGCTGCGGAGGCAGTTTCATGGCCTCCGTGTCCATGGACTCGTCGATCATTCCCGAAATCTTCACATAACCACCAAGCGGTATGGCGCTGATTGCATACTCCGTGTCTCCTTTGCGGAATGACCAGATCTTGGGTGGAAACCCAATGGAAAATTGCTCCACGCGCATACCAAAATACTTCGCCGCCAGCAGGTGACCCATTTCATGAACAGCTACCAGAAACGACAGGCTCAACAGCAGTTGGGCCAACATAATCATCCAATCCATCTTGTTTCAGTCTTTTTTAGCGGGAGTAGACCTGCAACTTCATCACAAGTTCATTCGCCCTGATTCGTGCCTCTTTGTCAGTGTTTACGTAGTCGTCATAGCTCGGAGTCCTGACAAAAGAGACTCTTTCCAGACATTTTTCCACGATTTCCGACATGTCCAAAAACCCAATCCTATCCTTCAAAAACTCGGCCACCGCTACTTCGTTGGCGGCGTTAAGCGCGCAAGGCATGTTTCCAGCCCGCTCCAGCGCTTCGAAGGCCAGTGCAAGATTACGAAAAGTTTCTGTATCGGGCTTTTCAAAGGTTAAGGCGGGGTAATTTTGAAAATCAAATCGCGGAAATTCCGACTTCAGCCTATCGGGATATGACAATGCATATTGTATGGGTAAACGCATATCGGGCAAGCCAAGTTGCGCCTTGATCGAGCCATCCTCGAATTGAACCATGGAATGTATAATCGATTGCGGGTGCACTACGACTTCGATCTGATCGGCGCGCAGGCCGAACAGCCATTTTGCTTCGATCACCTCAAGCCCCTTATTCATCAGCGTTGCCGAATCGATCGTAATCTTGGCTCCCATACTCCAGTTCGGGTGCTTCAGTGCCTCCGCCCTGGTAATCGATTTCAAGTCCGACCTGGTCTTTCCTCTGAACGGGCCTCCCGACGCGGTAAGGATAACCTTCTCGATCTTGTTGTGAAACTCTCCGGCAAGGCATTGAAAAATGGCGGAATGTTCCGAATCGACCGGGTAAATATTAACGCCGCGTTCCCGGGCCAGACTGGTGATCATCTCACCGGCTACAACGAGCGTTTCCTTGTTGGCCAAAGCAATGGATTTTCCCGCTTCGATGGCCTTGATGGTGGGTTTAAGTCCCGAATAGCCGACCGCGGCAGTGAGCACGACGTCGACCGTACTCATCGACACAGCACTGCAGACAGCGTTCTCGCCGGCATATACCTTTATCAACTCACCGCGCAACGCCTCGGCTACTGTTTGGTAGTGGGCCTCATTTCCGATGACCACGGCGTTGGGTTTGAATTTCCTTGCCTGGGCAACGAGCAGTTCGGCATTGTTGTGAGCAATCAGCACCTCAACTTCAAAGGCGTCGGGGTGCGCGGCTATCACTTCTAAAGCCTGGGTGCCAATGGACCCGGTTGATCCAAGTATCGCTATTCTCTTCGCCGTTCTCATCAATCGGAGGTTGTTGTGTTCATTCGTTTCATAGGCAGAGCCCGGCCATACCTGCTTCAAATCTGATCATATGGCCGCCAACTGTTCGACAATCTTCCGGTCGTTCGAAAGGCGCGGCACCTTGTTTTGTCCACCGAGTTTTCCCTGTGAACGCATGTAGTCAATAAAACCATTCCGTCTAACGCTCTGTATGCGCAACGTGCGCAAAATGTTGCCGCGGATAAGATCGTCGTAATATACATTAAGCTGACGGAGCTGGTTGTCCAGTTCCAACGCAAACGCCTCCAGATCATGTGGAGCGTTCGCAAATTCGATAAACCACGTGTGATGAGGAAGGCCCTCAACGGGCGTGACTTGAGGGGCTACTGTAAATTCGACTAACTCCACGTCGCGATATTTATCCATGGTGAACTTCATCGCCTTTTCCACCTCTTCGCCAATGACGTGCTCGCCGAATGCAGAAATAAAATGTTTGATACGACCAGTCACCACCAGGCGATAGGGAAGCTTCGACACAAATTTCACGGTGTCGCCAATAGAATATCCCCACAGCCCCGCGTTGCTGTTGATGATCAAGGCATAATTCTTACCGAGCTCTATTTCTTCGAGGGTAAGGCGGCGAGGGTTATCCTGAAAATATTCTTCGGTAGGAATAAATTCAAAGAAGATGCCCGTGTTTGCAAGCAACAATAGTCCCTGCTCGCGCTGCGAGTCCTGATATGCGATAAATCCTTCCGATGCCGGATACGTTTCGATAGAATCAAGTTGCTTCCCGATCGACTCAAACAGCTTGGCGCGATAAGGCTCGAAGTTCACGCCTCCATAAATGAATAGCGAGAAGTTCGGAAATACATCTTTTATTTTCTTGCCCGTGCGCGCGTGGATGCGATCGAAGTACATTTGTGCCCAGGGTGGAATGCCTGAGATCATCCGCATGTCCGATGCGAGCGTCTCGTCAACAATACGCTCTAGTTTTTCCTCCCAGTCTTCAATGCAGTTTACCGCATAGCTGGGCCTTTGATTGCTGCGGATGAAGGCGGGAATTTCATGATTCACAATACCGGACAACCTCCCCGTCTTGATCTCTGCTTTTACGGTGAGTTCGGGGCTGCCCGACAGAAAAATGAGGTTTCCATCGAGAAACGCAGAACGACCCGTTTCGTGGATATAGCTCATCGAAGCATCGCGCGCGCTGTTGAAATGGTTCGACACCGACTCGTGCGTGATGGGTATGTATTTCGTTCCCGATGTTGTACCGGAAGTTTTGGCAAGGTACTTCGGTTTACCCGGCCACAACACGTCGGGCTCTCCCTTTACCATCCGGTCGAAATACGGTTTCAGGTCCTCATAATCGCGAACAGGAATATTGCGCTTGAAGTCTTCGTACGACCTGATGGATGAAAAGTTGTGATCCTTTCCAAAAGCCGTCGCAGACGCTGCCCCGACTATGTCTTGCATGATCTTCTGCTGGTATCGGAATGGGTCCAGCGACCATTTTTTTGTTTTGGAGGCAACAAAGGCAGCAAATGGCCTGGCAAGGCTAGAACGCAATCCCATATCCTGCAAAACTAATAAATTGATTTGATCGCTGTACCTGTATTGATGTGGGGGGCGGTATCGGACAAAAACGGACTGGCCGATTTATTTTCAGTTGTATTTTTGTCGCCGCCTGCCAACTTTGCGCTCCAACGGGCGTTGTTGCTGTAGGGGCAATATTTATTTATGAAAACCACGATTCGAACTATTCTTGTCGGCTTTCTCGCCGGATTTGCCGGGGCTTACCTCGTATACATTGCCATGATCAGGCCGGTGCTGGAGCGCGGACCTGAATCTCCGGACTTTTCCGTAGTTAACTACGATCAACCGGTGGCACAGCGATCCCTTGTCGCCGCAGGCACATCGACGGTAGCCGCGGCGCCGGTCGATTTCAGTGAGGCGGCCGCCAAGGCCACCCAAAGCGTCGTTTACATCAACAGCATCTCGCGTGGTGCAACCTATTCAACCTGGGATTGGTTTTTTGGGCAGGGTACGGCGACCGGTCGCACGCAGGTAAGCAGCGGCTCAGGCGTGATCTTTACCACCGATGGCTATATCATTACGAATAATCACGTGATCGAATCTGCCGAACGCATAGAAGTTTTGTACAACAAGCGCGTATATCCTGCCGAGCTTATCGGCACGAACCCGTCGACCGATCTGGCGGTGATTAAGATTTCCGAGACCGGACTCCCTGCCGCTTCCCTGGGCAGCTCCAAAAAAGTACAGGTGGGAGAATGGGTGCTGGCCGTCGGAAATCCGTTTTCGCTGGCGTCGACTGTCACGGCCGGAATCGTGAGTGCCAAAGGCCGAAGGATCGGAATATTGGAGGATAAGTTTCCGATCGAATCATTTATCCAGACCGATGCGGCAATCAACCCGGGTAACTCGGGTGGCGCGCTGGTTGACAAAAACGGCGATCTGGTCGGCATTAACTCAGCAATTCTGAGTCGCACGGGCTCATACACCGGCTACGCGTTTGCCATCCCGGTTGATATCGCGCGAAAGGTGTTCGATGATCTGGTTAAATATGGCATTGTGCAGCAGGGCTTCATAGGCGGGGGCATTGTGGAATACAACTACGAGAATGCCAAAAAGTACGATCTCAATACGGACGTGAAGCTATACAGTGGCGTTTTGTTGGAAAGCGTCGAGAAAGGTGGTCCTGCTATGAATGCCGGCCTGCAGCCGGGCGATATCATCGTCAAATTGAACAGCGTAGAGACCAATTCACAAAGCGCGTTCGAAGAGGAAATGAGCTATCATTATCCTGGAGATAAGCTATCCCTCTCCTACATCCGCGATGGAAAAACCTACGCGTCAAACATTACGCTTGTAAACGTGAATGGTTCGACTGAGTTGATCAAACGAAATATCTATACTAACGACGCGCTGGGCGCACAACTCGAAGCGACACAATATGGTGTGAAGGTTTTTCGCATTAAGGATAGCAGTCCTCTCAGACAGATTGGCGTACCTGAAAACTTTACGATTATTGCGATTAATCGCGTACGAGTAAAAGAGCCGGAAGAGGTAGTTGAGTTTCTCGCCAAATTCAAGGGTCGTGGCGCGCTGTATGGATTTAACAGCTCGAGGCAGCAGGTGGAAATTCCTTTCGTGAGGTAGAGTAGAGAAAAGGAAGGAAGCAAAGTATTTTTACCGCAAAGGCGCAAGGACGCCAAGTGCCGCTAAGGTTGTGCCTGCGGCACACTTAAAATCAATATCTTTTTATGCGAGGTTGTGAGCACAGCACTGGAGTGATTGCTGTCATAAAATCGTCTGGCAACAGTAGCAAAAATCTTATGCGCCACCGGCGCATCTTAGCGGTACTTGGCGTCCTTGCGCCTTTGCGGTAAAAATACTTTGCTTCCTTTGCCCTCTCCGCGATTGACGTTTTTTAGCAATTGTCAATCTTCTAAGACACCCTCAGCTTCAGCTTCTTGCCAAGTTCGTCGACTGTATTCTTGAAGTTGGGATCTGTCTTCATCATGTCTTCAACGGACTCCAGCGCGTGAATAACTGTGCTGTGATCACGTCCGCCAAAATTCTCGCCTATAAGCGCAAGCGTAAGTTGCGTGTAGCGCTTGCAGAAATACATTGCCACCTGACGCGGGATTACGATCTCGCGTTTTTTAACCTTCCCTTTCATCACTTCGGGATCGATCTTGAATGATTCAGCAACTGTCTTCTGTATAAAATCTACGCTAACGTCGGATTGAATCTCCTTGATAATGTTCTTCAGCACTTCTTTCGCAAGCTCCAGGTCAATCTCCTTCTTCAATAGTGTTGCATGAAAAATCAGGGAGTTGAGCACACCCTCCATATCGCGCAGGTTTGTATCGACGCTGTAGGCCAGGTATTCCGAAACCTCTGTAGGAATCTTGATGCCGTCGGCCAGCATCTTGCGGTTAATAATTGCCAGTTTAGTCTCAAAATCGGGTTCCTGCAGATCCGCTGTGAGTCCCCATTTGAACCGCGACAACAAGCGCTCCTGAAATCCCTTCATATCACGCGGCGGGCAATCGCTCGTCATGATGATCTGCTTGCCCGACTGATGGAGTTGATTAAATATGTGGAAGAACATTTCCTGCGTCTTTTCACGACCGGCAAGAAACTGAACGTCATCGAGAATAAGCAGGTCGACCTGCTGATAGAAATTTTGAAATTCCTGCAGCTTGTGGTTTTGCAGCGCGTTGAGGAACTGATTCGTAAAGTCGCTTTGATCGACGTACAACACGACTTTGTTAGGCATGTTGTTCTTAATCTCGTTGCCGATGGCTTGTACGAGGTGTGTTTTTCCAACACCCACACCACCGTACAGCATGAGCGGATTAAAAGACGTCACACCAGGCTTCTTCGCAACAGCAACACCTGCCGAGCGGGCTAGCCGGTTGCAATCACCTTCAACAAAATTATCAAAGCTATAAGCCGCATTCAATCGCGAATTGATCGTTTGCGGATTCAGCGCCTTGTACGAAAACGGTGAATAATCATCCGGTGGGATGGTTCCATTCATCGCACTTCTGCGTGTGCCGCTTCCGTTCCCCGGGTAATTGACGGAAACAGCCGGGGCTTGCTGATTGCCGCTATCGACCACAACCGAATACTCAAGCCGGCCCGTAGGACCAAGCACCGTGTGAATAGCGCGCTTTAATACAGGTACATAATTATCTTCAAGCCATTCATAAAAGAACTGCGAAGGGACCTGGATTGTGAGAATATCACCATCCACGCGCAGCGGTTTGATGGGACGGAACCAAGTATTGAACTTGTCCTCCTCAACATGCTCACGAATGACGTCAAGGCAATCGTTCCACACTGGTGAGCAGTTGTTTTCCATTGTTCGTCCTATTGTATGGGCTTTTAAAACTTCCATTTGGGAAAGGGAGACAAAGATGTAAAAAAAGACTTCAAGAAATCAAGTAGGGATTTTATTGATTTTTTCGAAAAAAAAATGCTACCCAAAAATTTAACTATAAAAGTCAAGTACACTATGAAAATCTCCCTAAAATTGACTTGTATTTTTTTCGCATGTCGCAACAGAGTATCTACGAGTTAATTAAAGCTTCGTTTCCAAACGTTTCACGCAAGGACTGGGCGCAAATGGTCGATGTCGAAACACAAAAAAAAAATATCGAAGAGAACTTGCGATGGGCCGATGCAGACGATCAGAATTTTTTTTCGTATTATGACAAGGAGGATGTGGAGAAATTTGCTTATCTCCACACCCAAGCAAATAATGACCGCAATTGGTTAAACATTCCTCTCGTAACCGTTGATGTTGAATCCCATGCGTGCACGATTGCACGCGATCACCTTGAGCAGGGTGCCGATGGAGTTGCCTTTGATATTCGAAAAAAGAACATCGTCGACTTTGATCGCTTGCTGCAAGGCATCGACTGGTCGATCTGCACGGTAACTTTTTTTGTGTCCTCCGCAGGGGTTATTGAGTCATTGCCGGCCTTTGTTAAAAGACAATCCTATCATGCGTCCCTCCTGCGCGGCGCAATTTTCTGGGATGATATTCCCGCTGATGTGCAATCTGTATCACGTCAATTTGAATCGCTTACCGCTTTTCGATGCCTCGGAATAAGCGTTCTCACTCGTACACCGGTTTCGCGCCTGATCGCGTCGTTAACTGCCATCATAGACGTGTGGCATCACCTGTCGTCAGGAAAGAAGGCCAACGTGCAACAACTCGCCTTCTCGTTTACACTGGGAACCCATCTATTCGAAGACATTGCCAGTTTGAAGGCGTTTCGCGTATTGTGGTCCGCTTACACAGCAGCCAGCGGGTACCCATCGTCGGAGATCTATGTGCATGCAATGACCTCCCGTGAGGTGGTGAGTAATCTGCAGCCACATCGCAATCTATTGTCGAACACGGTGGCCGCGCTCGGTGCGACACTCGGTGGATGCGACGCGTTCACCGTGTGCCCTGAAGACGAAGCCACAGATCTCATGAACCGCACGGCGCGCAACGTGGGGAATATACTTCGCGAAGAGGCTTATATCAGCAAAGTGTCCGATCCTACAGCAGGCTCCTATGCTTTGACGGCCATGATTCATCGTTATTGCGAAGAAGCATGGAAGAAATGTTTGCCCGCAGCGGAGGCATTTGATACGTATCTCCGCACCGCGGATGACACACCCTCAACGCGTGTAACCGCGTCAATCCATGATGTCGCACCAGCCGTTTGGGAAACTGCAGAAGGAATTTCAGTGCCCTCACATTATTCACCATCCGGATCGTTCACACCCTTGGAAGGATTCGTTGCCGGTGTACCGCCCTTCCTTCGCGGACCTTATGCAACCATGTATGTGACCAAACCATGGACGATCAGGCAATACGCCGGTTTCTCAACAGCAAAAGAATCGAACGCTTTTTACCGACGCAATCTTGCCAGTGGCCAGCGGGGACTCTCGGTAGCGTTCGATCTTCCCACGCATCGTGGATATGATTCAGACCACATTCGTGTAGCCGGTGATGTTGGCAAAGCCGGTGTGGCGATCGACACGGTTGACGATATGGGCGTGTTATTCGATCAGATCCCGTTGGAGAAGATGTCGGTGTCGATGACGATGAACGGGGCCGTGATTCCCATAATGGCATTCTTTATTGTTGCGGCCGAAGAACAAGGCGTAAAAGTGAATCAGTTAAGTGGCACCATTCAGAATGATATCCTGAAAGAATTCATGGTTCGCAATACGTACATCTATCCACCGGCGCCATCGATGCGAATAGTCACGGATATCATCCAATATACGGCCGCCAACATGCCGCGCTTCAACTCCATCAGCATCAGCGGTTATCACATGCATGAAGCAGGTGCACCGGCTCATCTTGAATTGGCGTATACCCTCTCCGATGGGATTGAATACATGCGCCGCGGCGTGGAATCCGGTATTGCCGTTGATGACTTTGCACCGCGGTTGTCGTTTTTCTGGGGCATCGGGATGAATTTGTTCATGGAAGTTGCCAAGATGCGGGCTGCGCGGGTGCTTTGGTCGAAGCTGGTTCAATCGTTTCATCCGAAAAACCCCAAGTCGATGGCATTGCGCACGCATTGTCAGACGTCCGGCTGGAGTCTCACCGCGCAAGATCCATACAACAACGTTACCCGGACCTGCATAGAAGCACTTGCCGCCGTGCTGGGTGGTACACAGTCCCTTCATACTAATGCGCTCGATGAGGCCATCGCACTTCCTACCGACTTCTCGGCACGCATTGCCCGAAACACACAGCTTTTTCTTGAGGAAGAGACGGGCATTACCCAACTCATTGATCCATTGGGTGGAAGTTTTTATGTGGAACACCTTACTGCCTCGCTCGTTGAGAAGGCGTGGGCCCTCATTGAGGAGATTGAAGCCCAGGGAGGCATGACAAAAGCCATCGAATCGGGAATTCCCAAATTGCACATCGAGAGGGCTGCTGCCGCCAAGCAGGCGCGGATTGAATCTGGGCGTGATGTAATTATCGGCGTAAACAAATTCGTGACCGGCGAGCGGGTATCGTTCGAAATTCTGGAAATTGACAATGACCATGTGCGTCGTGAACAAGTAGAGAAACTTCAGGCAGCAAAGGCCTTACGCGATGAAACCAAAGTACAAAGCGCTCTTGATGCTCTCGGCCGCGCAGCACAGGGCGAGGACAATTTATTGGAACGCGCGGTTGAAGCAGCGCGCGCGCGTGCCACACTAGGTGAGATTTCACTCGCCCTGGAGAAGGTTTTTGGTCGCTATCAGGCCCAAACAAAAACCCTTTCGGGCGTATATTCGGCGGAGATGAAGCAACAGCAACCATTTGAAGAGATGCAACGCCTCACGGCAGAGTTTGCGCGCATCGAAGGACGAAGACCGCGAATTCTCGTCGCCAAGGTGGGTCAGGATGGGCACGATCGCGGTGCCAAGGTAATTGCTACGGGCTTCGCCGATATGGGTTTCGATGTCGATATCGGACCGCTCTTTCAAACTCCCGAGGAGGTAGCGATGCAGGCTGCCGAGAACGATGTTCATGTCGTCGGTATCTCCAGCCTGGCCGGCGGTCACAAGACTTTGCTGCCTCAGTTGGTACACGCCTTGAAGAAGATCGGACGATCCGATATCCTGGTGGTGGCCGGAGGAGTCATTCCCGAACAGGATCACGCATTCCTGCACCAGGCGGGGGCGGCATTTGTATTCGGACCGGGTACCGTACTAACAGCGGCGGCGAAAGACATCGTCTTACGACTCCTTCAACCGTAACTATCGACCAGCTATCGCTTAACCCGAAAACCGGGAACGGTGAAAGGATCGTTTTTGCTTAGCTTAGTAATTCGATTGACCTCTCACTATATGAAGATGTTCAGGGTATCCCTGTTTTTTGCTTCGGCATTGCTAATCTCTTGTGCTGTAAACGCGCAAAACAAAAAATTCGACAAAAGCCTGCGCAAGGTTGACGCAAGCTACGCCGCCGGCAGCTACTCTAAGGCCATGAGCGGTCTGAAAAAGCTTCGCAGTTCTGTCGTGGCCAAGATGGGCCAACAAAATCCCTATATGCCGGGCCTCTACATAAGGGAGGCCCGAATAAATCTGGAGTCGGGAATGCTCGAAGGATTTGGCTCGATCGTCGACGCCGCCATTAACAGCAGCAAGGCGATTTATGGGGAGACCGGCGTAAACTACGCCTCCACATTAGTGGATGTTGCGTCGATTTACAACGAATATGGAAACTATCGTCGAAGTCGCGAATACCTGGAGCAGGCCCGGGAGGTTCTATCGCGAAACGAATCGGGTACCGAGTACCTGCAGGCCCTCGCCACCGTAGTGGAAGCCGAGGCCATGACGGGCCAGGGATTTTGCCATGACGCCCTCGAGCGGCTGAATACGGTTTCCGGTTTTTTCGCGAAACGTGCCGTTGAGAAAGAGACCACCACCGACGGAAAGACAATTACAACGGTACGGGTACCAGACGCTGAACTACCACGGCGTTTCAGCGAGTATGCTCAGGTGCTCACGCAAACGGCTAATGCCTATGGCAAGCGAGGTTCTCTGTTATCGGCCGACTCCGCCTTCAAGGTGGCGCAGACCTGGATCAGGCACAATCAGAAATACATGGGCGAAGCGAACCTTGCGCTCGTCGAGAACAATTACTTGTATGCGAAAATGCTCGTCGACAACGGGAATGAGCAACGGGAAAAAGAACTCGAATTCGAAAATATTCTAGCCAATCTTAAGAAGCGCGCCAATCCCACCAATCCGCTGGCAAACGATCTTTACCTGGCTTACTTGCATCAATTGCTTTTGGAGAACAACCGCGCCCGGTATCTCAATACCAAATTGGAGTATCAAAAAGTACTGGATAAGGCATTTCCCCGCTCCAGTCTCGTACAAATCAACCTTAAGGCGGTCGAATTCGATTCTAAACTCGAGCGCGACAAGACCAAAGACCTGGAAGAGGACGCGGCCCGCCTGCTGAAGTCAAAAGACCTGCCTAAGAACTATCGCACCACGGAACATATCCTGGCTTTTCTTTTCGAAGTGGCGCTGCGCGAACGTCGATACGCGAATGCCGAAAACTATCTCACGCAGGTCGCCGACATTCGGAAGGAGCTCTATGGCGACAAATCACCCGAGTATCATTTGTCAAAGATCAGGCTCGCCAGTTTCTACCTGGATTTCACCAACAAGGTAGACGAGGCGTCGAAGATCTTTACTGAAAGCTACACGCAAATTGTCGCGCGGGAAATCGGACCGTGGCACCAGGATCACCTGGAAATTCTTAACCATTTGGCGTTGCTCTACGAATTCACGGATAACTATACGCAGGCTAGCGCCACGCTTGACCGGGCGTCGGATGTGGCGCGATCCAAGTTCAGCGACAAAGATCCGGACTACGGCGTAGAACTCGATCGCATCGCCCAGCTCCAGATCAAACTCGGTCAATATGAAAAAGCCGAGACGAACGTCTCGAAAGCGCTGACCATTCTGGAAGAATATCGCAAAGACGATCGGCGTATTGCCGACCTCGTGCATGCCATAGAAACTCAGGCTAAACTGTATGGCATTAAGGGCCTTTTTGATGAAGCAGAAACCAATCTTGAACGTTCGCGAAAACTCATCGCCAAAGCAAACGTCTCTGTAGGAAGCGATGTTTCAACCGCCGAAGTACTGACCGCCCTGTTCATTCAGCTGGGTCGCTTCTCGGAGGCGGACCGGCTGCTCCATACACAAATCCCCGAGTACGAAAAACTCTATGGGGCAAACTCGATTCGACTTATCGAGCCGTTGGTTAACCAGGCACGCATCCTCCTGGCTAAAGGTGATTATACCGAGGCAGAACGCGTGGCTAACGGAGCCAACCAGATTGCCGTAAAAACGTATGGCGATGTGTCGACCAAAACGGCGCCCACGCAAAAACTGCTGAGCGACATCTATTATACTCTCGGAGACTATGAGAAGGCCGAGCAAATGGTTAACAAGGCGCTGGCCAGTCAGGAGAAACAATTCGGCCGAGACCACATAGAAGTAGCCCGGTCGTTGTCACAGCTTGCGCTCATCAAGTTCTACAAGGGCGATGATCGCAAATCAGTTGAGGCATTGTTCCTTGAAGCGCGCGGCATCATCGAAACGAAGTTGGGCAAAGACAACCCGCAATATGCCGACCTGATGAAGAACATGGCCGTGCTCTACATCTCGGAACGTCGCTTCGACACCGCCTTCAACGCGTTAACCGTGGCCGAAAATATCTGGAAGGCTAAAACGGGCACGAAGAACAACATCAATGCCGCCAGCATTTTTATGCTCACCGGCGACGTTTACTATCAACAGAAAGTTTATCCGAAAGCAGAGCTGTTCTATAACCAGGCCAAGAACCTTTATGAAAAATTCTTCAACACAACGCATCCCGAATATGTAAAGGTATTGTCGCGACTGAGCAAAGTCTATTACATGGAGAAAGATTATAAGCGTTCGAAACGAATGATTGAGGAGTCCCTTGACAATTATGAAAACTTCATCAAACAATTCTTTCCTGCACTCAGCGAACGCGAGAAGGCAAAATACTGGAACACTATCAGATCAGATTTCGAATTCTACAACACGCTTGCCTTCAGCAACCTCGATGATTTCAAGGATCTCTCCGGCAGGGTTTATAACTATCAGTTACTTACTAAGGCATTGCTGTTGAGTTCGTCGATCAAGATCCGTGAGCGAATAATGAACAGCACCGACGAGAACCTCAAGTCACAGTTCAGCCTGTGGTCACAAAAGAAAGAATTGATGACGTTGGCGATATCGATGAGTCCGGACCAGCTGCGGGAAAGCGACATCGATCCAGGTGTATTGCAACAGGAAGTCGAACGACTCGAAAAAGACCTTAGCAAGCAGTCCGAACTATTTGGTCAGAGCTTTGAGAACAAGCGGATCACTTTCGACGATGTAAAAAAATCGCTCAAGCCAAACGAAACGGCCATCGAAATGGTGCGTTATCGCTACTTCAATCACGACTTCACCGATTCAGTTGTGTACGCCGCGCTGTTCCTCAAGAAGGATTTTAGCCGGCCCAAGGCGATTATGCTGCAAGACGGCAAAAAAATGGAGACGCGTTACTTCAAATTCTACCGGAATTCGATCATTGGCAAGATTGCCGACGAGGTGTCCTACAACATATTCTGGAAACCGATCGTGGATGGCATCGGGCAAGCCTCGACCATTTACCTGTCCGCCGACGGGATCTACAACCAGATCAATCTGGAGGCGATTCCTTCTCCGGATGGCAAATACGTAATCGACAATGCAAACATCGTGTTGGTGAGCAATACAAAAGATTTGTACGTGCAGAAGCTCAAAGCAAAGGCGAACGCACCCGACAACACTGCGTCGATGTTTGGCAATCCGCAATTTTATCTCACTGCCTCCGCGAAACAGACCATCACTCCCCTTCCGGGCACGGAGAGGGAAGTCGAGCAGCTCCAGTTCATGCTTAAGGAGAAGGGATGGGTCACTGCGGAGTATCTTGAACAATCCGCAACAGAAGAACAGGTGAAAGGCGTGAACAGTCCGAAGATATTTCATATCGCCACGCACGGATTCTATCGCCCCAGTCAGCAAGCGACGCTTGAGTCAGAGTTGGGCAGCAGCGAAGCGACCCTCAATCAAAATCCGTTAATGCGCACCGGATTATTGTTGCGTGGCGCAGGCGACCTTATGGATAAGACCTCATACAATTACAATATGGAAAATGGCATTCTCACCGCCTACGAAGCGATGAGCTTGAACCTCGACAAAACAGACCTTGTAGTATTAAGTGCCTGCGAAACCGGGTTAGGCGATCTCGAGGCCGGCGAAGGCGTGTATGGCCTTCAACGCGCATTTCTCGTTGCTGGCGCAAAGGTACTCGTGATGAGTATGTTCAAGGTCGATGACGAAGCGACACAGCAATTGATGCTTAAGTTTTACCAGAAGTGGCTCAACTCTGGCCAACTCAGGCAGAGCTTTATCGACGCCAAGAAGGAATTGCGCGTGAATTATCCGGAGCCAATTTATTGGGGAGCTTTTATGATGATCGGCCTGGCCGAATAATTGATCCTAGCCTGATAATTGATCTGCATGCCGTCCGTACGGACAAGGCATGCCTTGTCCCTTACAGGCCGTGCCACCCGGCCATATCCATACCCCCCATCATTCACTCGGCCACGGCGAAAACACATAACCCTCTTTTAGGAAATTGGGAAATATCTGCAGGTGCTTCCTCTTTACTTCTTCGAACAGGAGCTTCTTCAACTCAAGGATGTTGTATCCGGTAGCCGCCGACACGAAAATCACATGCTCGTATCCCATGTGTCTGTAATAGCCCTTCATTTCCTCCAGGTTCGCCTCCGGCTGCGCTTTCAGATAAAGGTCAACTTTATTCAACACAAGCACCGTTACGATGTTCACGGCGCCAATCTCCTGGAGCGTACTCGACACGACGGCCAGCTGATTGTCATGAAAGGGGTGCGCAACATCGACTACGTGCAACAGCAGATCTGCTTCTCTCACCTCATCCAGCGTCGACTTGAATGATTCTATAAGGTGATGGGGGAGTTTTCGGATGAACCCGACGGTGTCTGACAGCAGAAATGGGATATTGCCGAATGTAACTTTGCGCACAGTGGCATCGACTGTGGCGAAGAGCTTATTTTCAGCCAACACGCCGGAACCGGAAAGGAGGTTCATCAGTGTGGACTTACCAACGTTAGTGTAACCCACAAGCGCTACGCGAATAATGGTGCCGCGCGATTTGCGTTGGGTGAATTGCTGCTTTTCTATTTTCTTTAACTTTTCCTTCAGCACCGTGATTTGATCACGAATATTACGACGGTCGGTTTCTATTTCTCGCTCGCCTGCTCCGCCACGGGTACCGGTACCTCCACGCTGGCGCTCAAGGTGAGTCCACATTCGGGTTAGCCGCGGCAAAAGGTACTGATTGCGGGCCAGTTCAACCTGCGTGCGCGCTTGGGCCGTTTGCGCCCGCCAAAGGAAGATATCCAGAATAAGCAGGCTCCGGTCGTAAATTCTTACATGGGATTCCCCCTCGTCTTTGTTTAACTCCTTTTCCAGATTGCGCAGCTGTGACGGTGATAGATCATCGTCGAATATAAGATGACGAACACCCTCGACGATTACGTATGCTTTGATCTCTTCAAGCTTTCCCTTTCCGACAAACGTACGCGAATCGGGTTGCGCCAAATGCTGCACAAAGCGTTTCACGGTCTGGATGCCCGCCGTTTCGGCCAAAAATGCCAGTTCATCCAGATGCTCCTTCGTTTCTTCAGTTTGCTGCGGTTGTCCAACAGCCACCAGCACGGCCAGTTGTTTATTACTAGTTTGATTCATAACTGGTTGCAACTTATTCAATAGTTCGAAAATACATACATGCATGTTCGAACAGATTTCTTTTATCGTATATTTGAAGAGTAAAGCACATATTTTTTAATAGACACCTGAATTTTTCGACGCCCTTTGGTCGACTTTCGGTTCTCACATCAGAGCCCAGATTAGATGAGAATTGCCATCGTCCTCAACACGTCCTGGAATATCTATAATTTCAGGATGAACTTCATTACGGCCCTGCTGAAACAAGGCCATGAAGTACATACCATTGCACCCCAAGACGAATATTCGCGTCGCCTTGTGGATGCAGGATGTATTTATCATCCTGTTAAGATGGATAGCCGCGGCGCAAATCCCATTAAGGATTCGGCGCTTATCGTGGAGCTGTTCATGATCTACCGACGTGTAAAGCCGGACATCATTCTACATTACACGATCAAGCCCAACGTGTACGGAACTCTTGCCGCCGCCATGTTGCGCATCCCGGTAGTGAATAACGTCTGTGGACTGGGTACCGCCTTTCTGAAGCGCAACCTGGTGTCATTGTTTGCTATCATCCTGTATAAAATCAGCTTTCGATTTGCAGACAAAGTGTTCTTTCAAAACCCGGAGGACCTGAAGCTGTTCCTCAACAAGAAGCTTGTTCCTTCAAGGGCCGTTGACATATTGCCGGGCTCCGGCATTGATCTTAACCGCTTCAAACCCGTTTCGTTTAAACGCAACAAGAAGTTCACCTTCCTGCTTATTTCACGCCTCATCACGGACAAGGGAATTCTTGAATACATAGAGGCTGTAAAACGATTACAAGCCGATGGTATCGACGCCAAGTTTCAGTTGTTGGGCGCCAAAGACCCCGAGCACAAGCGCGGTATCAAAGAGCCGGTCATTCAGGAATGGATTGACAGCAACACCATCGAATATCTCGGTACTACGGACGACGTAAGGACCTTTATTTCGGATGCCGATTGCATCGTACTGCCCTCCTACCGCGAAGGAACACCCAGGACGTTGCTGGAAGCTGCCAGCTCGGCAAAACCCATCATCGCCACCAATGTGCCGGGTTGCAATCATGTGGTTGAAGACCAGGTAAACGGACTATTGTGCCGTATCAAGGATCCGGTTGATCTGGCGGAGAAGATGCGCACCATGTCGGTTATGGCAGACGATCAATTGAAGAAGTTTGGTGTAAATGGAAGGGCACGGATGGAAGCGCAGTACGACGAAATACTGGTTATTCGCAAGTATCTGGCGGCTTTGGACGAATTCAAGCGCGTTTCCTAAGGGCGTAATTCAGGTCGTGACGGCAACGGTAGGCCCAACAGCGGCACCTGGCTCAGCAACGCCTTTGGCCCGTCGCGGCAGACTTTATTAATAAATCTGTAATTTTGCACGATCAATTTTTCAAACGTTGAGAAAACCCACTGTGCTCAATCCGTTGCTCGTACTGGTTGCCTTGTGCGCCGTTTCGTGTGCCTCGTATAAGCAAAACATTATGTTTAAGATTGATGATCCGAGTGTTGTTCAGCAGCAGGTTGCTTCTGCCGAAAAAAACTATGTGATTCAGCTAAACGACTTGCTACAACTCGACGTCTATACGAACAATGGCGAACGCATAATCGATCCGGATCTTCAACTGACCAAAGACGTAGGCACGCAAAGCCTCGCGACCCGACCCACGCCGACCTATTTAGTGGATGTGAACGGTGTTGCCAAGTTTCCCATGGTAGGACAGATCAAGGTAGAAGGCCTCAAGATCCGGGAGGCCGAAGAGATACTGCAAAAAGAATACAACAAGTATTACCAGGGTTCTTACGTGATCCTCATGTATATGAACAAGAGAGTTGTTGTACTTGGCGCTCCGGGTGGACAGGTGATTCCCCTGGTTAACGAAAATATGCATCTCGTGGAAGTGCTTGCCCTGGCGAAGGGTATTAACAACGACGGAAAGGCCCAGAACATCCGCGTTCTGCGACAAGACAAAGTTTTTCTGGTTGACTTCAGCACGTATGATGGGTACCTGAAAAACAATCTCGTGATAGAACCGGGCGATGTGGTGTACGTGGAACCCGTGCGTCGCCCCTTCCTCGAAGGCGTACGCGATTACGGTGTGCTGGTCAGTCTTGCGACGAGCATATCGACCCTCGTATTGGTAATGCTGCAATTGTAAAGATATGGTAGACAATCAGCGCGCCATAAGGGTCCAACAATCAACACAGGAAGGAATCGACCTCAACAAACTGAAGATCGTTTTTCTGTCGCATTGGATTTTGCTGGTGGCCATTGTGGCGATCGTAAATGTGTCCGCATACCTGGTTATTCGATACACGAAGAACTTGTATGAGTCTACTTCAGTACTTAAACTCGACGTCAACGAACAGGCGACTGAGTTTGGCATAAAGACGACTATCGTTGAAGATCAAAGTCTGAATCTGATCGCAGGGGAAATTGAAATCATTCAGTCGCGACTGTTCCTGATGCGGGTGCTGGATTCTGCCGGTCTCGAAATCAGTTATTTTAGCGTGGGTCGCGTACTGGACGATGAACTTTACCAGGGCAGGCCATTTAAGGTATCATATAAGGCTCACAACGGCAACTTCCTTAACTCACGCATTAACTTTCATACGGCTGACGATAACCAGTTCGTGCTTGGCTTTTCGAATGGGACGGCCGACGTTACCGGCACATACGGCAAGTGGATCGCGTTGGATGGCGTTGACCTGCTCCTTGAAAAGAACGACCTGTTCTTGAAGGGTGACGAAATCGGATATTACTTTGTTATCAATTCCAAAGACGCGTTACTTGGCTATTTGTTAACCAATCTCACCGCAGAGCCGCTTAACTATAATGCTAATACCATTCAGATTTCCTTCAAGGATCACAATCCATTTAAGGCACAAGCCATTCTGAATAAAATAGATACAAACTACCTGCAGTTTAGCAACGAACAAAAGAGCCTGGCCACCCGTCGAAAGATCGAATGGATAACTAACGAATTGGGCGCCATCGAGGGTAAGATGACGGGTTACGAGAACTACTTCGAGAATTTTACCCTGCAGAACAAGACCAACAACGTGGATGCAGGCCTTGAAAAAACTGTTGATGCCATCATAAAAATCGATTCCCAACGATTCGCGCTGAACCAACGGCTGATCGACGTTGACAATCTTATTCAGGGTATCGGACAGGGCAACTTCTACCTGTCGATTTCACAGCGAACGATGATGCCCATAACCTTGTCGGCAAGCCTCGAGCGACTCGAAAAATTATACATTGACAGGGAAAAGCTCAAACTATCTTACAATGAAGTAACTTTTGCTTATCGCGAAAAGGAACGGGAAACTGAAATCCTCAAGGAGAAGGTCACCAATCAGCTCACCATGCTGAAAACAGAATATCAGAAGCGATCCCAGCAGTTGAATCAAAGTAAAACACGGCTTGAATACGAGTTCTCAAACCTGCCCGACAAGTCCACGCAATTCTCCAAGAACCTCCGTTACTATAAACTCTACGAGCAGTTCTACCTCTCGCTCATGCAATCCAAGTCGGAATTCGAGATCGCCGAGGCGGGTACCATACCAGACTTCAAAATTCTCTCGCCTGCTGCCATGCCTATGCAGCCACTGTCGCCGAACAAGACAATGATCGGGGGTATCGGGTTTGTGTCCAGTATGGTGCTTGCGTTATTTGTGCTTGGCACCCTTTACCTGCTCAACGATCGGATTACGACGCTCAGTGACATTGAGAAGAATCTCAGTACGCCGGTTCTCGGGGTTGTACCCACGTCGCGAAATCTGGATAAAGCCAAATTGCACATCCTGAATCATCCCCGTTCGATGGTTACTGAATCAATACGCACGCTGCGTACTAACCTGGACTTTTTCAATATCCATTCGAGCAAGAAGGTAATTACCGTTTCGTCGACCGTGTCGGGTGAAGGCAAGTCGTTTATTGCCATGAACCTTGGCGGTGTGATCGCGCAGTCAAACAAGCGCGTTGTGTTGGTAGACCTGGATATGCGCAAACCCAAAGACACGGTGGCCGGTCAACCCGTTGATAAAACTTCTGGAGTGAGTACCATTCTCATCAACAAAACCAAGTGGCAAGACTGCATTTCACATACCAACCTGGAGACATTTGACTTTCTGCCCTCTGGACCACACCCGCCAAATCCGTCAGAACTGTTGATGAACCCGGAGTTCATTAATTTACTAACGGAACTGAAAAAGCATTACGACTATGTGATTTTGGACACCCCTCCCGTTGGACTGGTGACGGACGGTATTATGGCGATGAAACACTCCGACATTACGATCTACATCTTCAGGGCTAACTATTCGAAAAAAGATTTCCTTTTCAACTTGCAACGCATCATCAACATAAATAAATTCTCTAATATTACCACGCTGCTGAATGCCTTACCGAACCAGACTGAGCAGAACTATGGTTACGGTTACTACGAAGAGCCGCGCAACGGTAATTGGATAAGAAAGTCTTTGAAAATCTTTAAGGGATAGTGTTCGACTGGGTTAGAAAAAAAGATACAAGCAAGAATGTCAGCGCGTTAGAGGTAGACATTCATTCCCATCTTCTTCCGGGACTTGACGATGGCGTACAATCCTATGAAGAGTCGGAGGATGTGATATTGCATTTTCAGCAAATGGGCTATCGCAAGCTGATCACCTCACCCCACGTGATGAGCGACACCTACAAGAATACATCCGAACGTATACTGGCTCGCCTGGCTAAGCTGAAGGCTTTCCTTGTAGATCGGGAGATCGATATGGAGATTCAGGCTGCTGCCGAATATTACCTTGATGAACACGTGTTCAAAATGGTGGATGAGAATCAAAAGATGCTGACGTTTGGAGACAATTACCTGTTGTTTGAAACAAACTTTCTGAATGAGCCTTTCAATATGAAAGAATTCATTTTTCTGGCAACCACACGCGGATACAAACCTGTACTTGCTCACCCGGAAAGATATTTATACCTGCAGAACAACGTTGACAAGGCACAGGATCTGCTTGATCGCGGTGTCTTGTTTCAGATCAATATCAGTTCTATCACGGGATTCTATTCTAAGATCGTTCAAACAACCGCGCAGAAGCTCATCGACCGGGGTTGGGTGCATCTCCTCGGAAGCGATTGTCATCATTTACAACACGCCAGGCTCGTAGGAGAAGCTCAGCAGATGAAGTACTTTCAAAAAGCAATGGCCCTGCCACTCCTGAATAATACACTCTGAACTTGATGCACAGAACCTCGCAGCTTTTAATTCTATGATAGCCGTAACAGGTGCCAACGGTTTGCTCGGAAGTTTTGTAATTCGCAAACTGCTGGATCACCACGAAACCGTTGTCGGGATTTGCCGCAAGAACAGCGACTTGTCCTTGTTGCATGATGTGGCCGGGCAAATTACCTGGCGCCACGCCGACATCATGGATCCCGTCTCCCTCGAAGAAGCCTTGAAAGGTGCTGAAGAAGTAATTCATGCCGCAGCTACGGTATCCATCAACCCTCGCAAGGCAGAGCAAATTATGCGGATCAATGTGGTCGGAACACGCAACGTCGTGAACGCCTGCCTCGAACTGGACGTTAGACGTCTCATTCATGTAAGTTCAGTGGCCGCATTAGGAAGTCAAAAAAACCAAACGCGCATAGACGAAACCAACAAATGGATTGATACACCCTTCAATAGCGTGTACGCACAGTCGAAGTATTTCGCGGAGCTAGAAGTATTTCGCGCGCAGGAGGAAGGACTGAGTACGGCGATTGTGAATCCATCATTCATTCTGGCAGAAGCAAATTGGAACATCAGCAGCGCACAATTCTTCAAGTATGCATGGGAAGAACATGCGTTCTATATCAATGGTTTCATGAACTATGTTGATGTTCTCGATGTAGCTGAAGTGATCTATCGACTGTTGCGAAACGAAGTTGAAGGACGACGATTTATCGTTTCAGCAGGCAACATCAGATACCATGATTTGTTGGGAAAGATTACCAGGGAATTCGGGAAGAAAGCACCCTCTGTCAGGGTACCAAATGCGGTGCTGGGGCCATTTGCGTTTATCGAAAGTATTCGCTCCGGAATCACCCAAACTGAACCAAAAATCACTAAAGACACGGCCAAATTAGCCAGTACCCAGTTTTTATTCGCCAATGACAGCGTAACAAAACATTTGAATTTTAAGTTTCAACCGATTGATGAAACACTGAAAAGGTGCTGCCGATATTACATGGCAAGACTCAATGCTAAAAAATAAGCCCAAACGTTCTTAGCTTTACCCCAGATTTACCTATTTTAGGAAAACCTTTTATTCCATGGCGAAAGAGTATCGTAAAAGAGAAGAGGGAAATGAGCTGATAAAACGATTTGAAGACCACCTTAGGAAAAAGAAAACAGAATTTTTTGACTTAGATGCTTACGAGCAGATCATAGATCATTACATGCTCCGGGGCAAGCATAACAAGGCCCTTCAGGCTGTCAACCAGGCCATCAGTCAGTATCCATTTTCAATCGAACTTATCACTATCAAGGCACAGATTCTTTCGAACCTTGAGGAGTACGACCAGGCTTTGGAAATTCTGGACCAGGCGCATTCGCTTCAGCCAAACGATCCGGAGATTTATCTGACGAAAGGATCCATTCTTTCACTTCAGGGAAATCATGCCGCTGCTATTCATAATTATGAGCAGGCATTGCTGTTAGCCGATGATAAGGACGAGGTTTATTACAGCATCGGCCTTGCTTATCAAAGCATGGAGGACTATCAGCAGGCGATTGAAGCATACAAGCAGTCGATAGAGATCAACTTGAATCACGAAGGTTCGCTATACGAATTGGCTTTCTGCCTCGACGTAACAGGACAGCTGGAAAGCAGTATCGAATATTATCAGAAGTTTATTGACGAAGACCCCTACTCCACCGCAGCGTGGTACAATCTAGGTATCGTTTATAATAAATTGGAGAAGTACGAAGAGGCGTTGCAGGCATATGATTATGCCATAACAATCGATGAGGCATTTGCATCTGCCTATTTCAACACGGGCAACACCTACATGAACATGGGCCAGTACACGAAGGCGCTGGACACGTTCAGAAAAACACTGGAGATCGAGGGACCAAGCCCTGAAGTATATTGCTGCCTCGGTGCCGCTTATGAAAGCCTGGAGCAGTACGAATTGGGATTGAAATATTTTCAGAAGGCAGCCAAGCTTGATAGTTTGTACGATGAGGCCTGGTTTGGCGCAGGCGCGTGCCTGGAGAAGCAGGAGAAATGGTATCAGGCATTGCACTTCTACAACAAGGCGTTAAAGATCAATACCGAGAACGCCGAATATTGGAAGTCTGTCGCGCACGCGGAATTCAAAGTGGGCAATACCGTGTCCAGCGTGGATGCCTATGAAGAAGCAAGCAAGCTCGATCCCGAAGACAAAGAAATTTGGTTAAACTGGTCATTCATATACTACGAACAAGGCGATCACGAAAAAGCCATTGAAACGCTGTCGATGGGATTCGATGATGTTCAAAGTGACGCCGAGGTTTTTTACCGCATGACGGTCTATCTGATCGAAGCTGGTCGTTTCAAGGAAGCCTTTAATTATTTGGAAAAAGCGTTAATTTTGGACTTTGATGGTCACACCGCATTGTTTGATTTCTTTCCAAAAGTTGAGACTCAAAAGGCTCTGTACAAGATCATCGAGCAGTTTAGAAAAGAGAACAGCTGATGAATTATGAGCTAAAAAACCTGCCTGAGCGTACCGACAAGCCCAGGCAATACGGCTTTACTATGGCTATGGATAAGGGCCTTAGCATAAGAGAGGCCGAGGATTTTGTGAGCCTGTCCGCAAACTACGTTGATATTCTGAAGCTGGGTTGGGGCACTTCATTCGTGACGCCCAATCTCAAAGACAAGATCAAGGTTTACAGGGATGCAGGTATTCCTGTCTACTTTGGGGGGACCCTGTTTGAGGCGTTTGTGATCCGCGATCAGTTCGATGATTACCGACGCATCCTGGACAAATACGATCTGACCTTTGCCGAAGTATCGGACGGTTCGATGGACATCGACCATGACAAGAAATGCGATTACATAGCCAAGCTGGCTGAACAAGTAACGGTGCTCTCGGAAGTTGGCTCGAAAGACGCCGACAAGATCATTCCGCCGTATATGTGGATCGAACTTATGCAAAAGGAACTCGACGCCGGCGCGTGGAAGGTGATCGGTGAAGCGCGGGAGGGCGGTAACGTTGGACTCTTCCGCTCTACAGGTGAAGTGCGTTCGGGCCTGGTGCAAGAGATCCTCACGAAGATTCCCTTTGAGAAAATCATCTGGGAAGCCCCACAGAAAGCCCAGCAAGTGTGGTTCATCAAGCTGCTGGGTGCCAACGTAAATCTTGGCAACATTGCGCCGGAAGAAGTGATTCCATTGGAAACGATCCGGTTGGGATTGCGCGGCGATACCTTCCTTCACTTTCTCGGCATTGAGCGACGCAATACAAACACTGCCCCGCCTTTTGAAGTAGACTAACCCGGCCGGCGTTGAGAAAAAAGAGAGACTACATACTGATTTATTTGAAGGGGTTGAGTATGGGAGTGGCCGATGCCGTTCCCGGAGTAGCAGGGGGAACAGCGGCATTCTTAGGTGGAATCTACGACGAACTCGTACGGTCTCTGAACGAAATTGATCGAGATGCCGTGAAATTGTTGCTCCGTGGTGAATCACGGACAGTGTGGCAAAAGATCAACGGGAATTTCCTTACGGCGGTCTTCGCAGGCATTCTCACCAGCTATTTTACGCTGGCAAGAGTGATGGCCTACTTCCTTCGCTCGAATCCCATAATTGTACTCTCGTTCCTTTTTGGGTTTATACTGTTGTCGGCACCGCTGGTGTTACGAGACATCAAACAATGGAACGTGGGGGTGGTTATCGCCTTTGTGGCCGGCGTGGCCCTGGCGTACATTCTTACGCTACTGGCGCCCATGAACGCGCCCGACTCCTGGTGGTTCTTGTTTGCCGCGGGCATCCTCGTGGTTTGCGCGACCTTTATTCCGGGCATATCCGGATCCCTGATGCTCTTGCTACTGGGCATGTATCAATACCTCGTTAATGCATTCTCCCATGTGAACCTGCTCGCCATTGTTATATTTGTGTCCGGCTGCCTGGTAGGACTGTTTGGTTTCTCTCGCCTCCTGGTATGGGCACTAGAGAAACATCGAAAAGCTACGACGGCCATGCTGGCAGGACTTATGCTAGGAGCTCTCAACAAAGTTTGGCCCTGGCGGCAAGTATTTGAATTTGCTACGAACAGCCGTGGCGAACAGGTACCTGCGCATGATAAGAGTATATTGCCCTGGGATTACCTCGGCATCACTGGAAGAGACCCACAAGTCTTCCAGGCCATACTGATGATGGCACTTGGCGTGTTCATTGTGTTCCTGATTGAAAAAATCGCTGTTAGATTTAAAACGACAACCTAAACATGGAAAAAGTATTCGGGCTCATTGGTGCTACGGTGAGCCATTCATTTTCGAAGTCATATTTTGATGAAAAGTTCTTTCGCGAAGGGTTAAGAGACTATCACTACGAACTGTTTCCGCTGACGAACATCACGGACATCGAAGAATTGCTCCAAACAAAGGGACTGTCGGGACTGAATGTCACGATCCCCTACAAGGAACAAGTGCTCAAGTATCTCGATGAGGTAGACGGCTTTGCCAAGAAGATCGGCGCCGTGAATGTGATCAAGATCAAAGACGGCAAACTGAAAGGATTCAACACGGATTCCGATGCATTTCTCGAAACGATTGAGAAATGGCTACCAAAGGATAAAACGTTCAATGCCCTAATACTCGGCACAGGTGGATCCTCGAAGGCTGTGCAGGAAGCATTGAAGAAATTGAAGGTCCATTATAAAGTAGTTTCCCGTGCAGCGGGAAAGGGCGATTTCGTTTATGAAGATCTGGAGAAGAATCCCAAACTGATCACGGAGTCGCTACTGATCATTAACACGACGCCGCTGGGTATGAGTCCGAAAACAGAGACGATGCCTCCTCTTGACTACGAACATATTGGTTCTGAACATTATGTCTACGACCTGATCTACAATCCTGCGCGCACCATGTTTCTCCAGAAAGCCGAGATGCGGAATGCGACCATTAAGAATGGGCTGGAGATGCTGCACATCCAGGCTGAGAAGTCGTGGACAATCTGGAATAACTAGTTGACGTTAGAATTGATAATTGACAATTCGTGGCTACTGTTCCGGGGCATCGCTGAGTCGTTATAGACGACCGTTTTCCATTCGGATTTTTGCTCATCTTTCCGTTTCTTCAATAAACTCTAACGGAGTGGAAAGCGTTATTAGTCCCAAAGGAAAACATGGAATTTGAACTCACCAGCGAATATCAGCCCACCGGCGATCAACCCAAAGCCATCGATCAACTCACCAAGGGCGTGGTTGAAGGTGAACCCCATCAGACATTATTGGGCGTAACGGGTTCTGGGAAGACTTACACCATGGCGAACGTCATAGCCCGCACCGGGCGACCCACGTTGGTGCTTAGCCACAATAAAACACTGGCGGCACAGCTATACGGCGAGTTCAAGCAATTCTTCCCGAAGAACGCGGTTGAATATTTTATTTCCTACTACGATTATTATCAACCCGAAGCCTTCATCCCTTCGTCAGGCCTGTATATCGAGAAAGATCTTTCCATCAACGAGGAGATTGAAAAACTGAGGCTCAGTGCAACCTCGTCCCTATTGACCGGACGACGCGACGTTATCGTAGTGGCCTCGGTATCGTGCATTTACGGCATTGGCAATCCGGAAGAATTTGGAAAAAATGTAATCAAGCTGAAAACCGGTGAGTTTGTTGCCAGAAATAAACTTTTGTTTGCATTGGTTGACATACTTTACAATCGAACAGAAGTTGAATTCAAACGCGGTACCTTCCGGGTAAAGGGCGACACAGTGGATGTGTTTTTGGCCTATGCCGACTACGCCATCCGCGTTTACTTTTTCGGTGATGAGATCGAGTCGATACAGCGCATCGATCCCGTGAGTGGAAAGAAAATTTCAGACGAAACCATTGTGACGATTTTTCCGGCCAACTTATTTGTAACCGGAAAGTCGGTGCTGCATCAGGCGATTCGGGAGATACAGGATGACATGGTTGCCCAGGTTGAAATGTTCGAGGGAGAGAAACGTCACCTGGAAGCGAAGCGGTTGAAGGAACGTACCGAATTCGATATTGAGATGATGCGTGAGCTGGGCTATTGTTCCGGGATAGAAAACTATTCGCGCTATTTCGATCGCCGCGAAGCCGGAGCCCGCCCATTCTGCTTGATCGACTACTTCCCCAACGATTTTCTGATGGTCATTGACGAAAGTCACGTTACCGTACCTCAAGTAAGGGCCATGTGGGGAGGAGACCGTTCGCGCAAAGTGAACCTTGTGGACTATGGTTTTCGGTTACCTTCGGCATTAGACAATCGTCCGCTGACATTCAACGAGTTTGAAGCCTTACTTGGCCAGGTTGTTTACGTAAGTGCGACACCTTCTGAATATGAGCTAAGAAAGTCAGAAGGTGTAGTGGTGGAACAGGTGATAAGGCCTACCGGATTGCTTGATCCGGAGATCGACGTGCGTCCGAGCAAGAATCAGATCGATGATTTGCTGGAGGAAATTGACGAGCGCGTAAAAAAGAAAGAGCGCGTGCTGGTAACCACGCTTACGAAGCGTATGGCCGAAGAGTTGACCAAATACATCGATCGCGTAGGCGTGAAGTGTCGCTACATCCATTCTGAGGTGACGACACTGGATCGTGTGGAGATTCTGCGCGAACTCCGGCTGGGAGTCTTCGATGTGCTGGTGGGCGTGAACCTGCTGCGCGAGGGATTGGATCTGCCGGAGGTCTCTCTGGTAGCCATCCTGGATGCCGACAAGGAAGGCTTTCTACGAAATCAGCGATCACTCGTTCAAACAATTGGTCGCGCCGCGCGAAACGTCAACGGCCGCGTGATCATGTACGCGGATTCGACCACCGAATCGATGCGCCTGGCGATTGATGAAACCGACCGAAGACGCAAGATTCAGACGGACTATAACAAGGAACATGGTATCATTCCCAGGACCGTTTTGAAATCGAAAGATTCGATCCTCGGTCAGACCAAGGTGGCTGACTCAAAACGCGGTGAAATGAAGAAGTACTACGTTGAAGACGAGGAAGCTTCATTGGCAGCCGATCCGGTGATGGCCTACCTGGGCCGCGAAGAGCTCACGAAGATGGCAGACCGCACGCGCAAGGCCATGGAGAAGGCAGCGAAGGAGCTCGAGTTTATGGAAGCGGCAAAGCTGCGTGACGAACTGATGGCGATTCAAAAACTGCTGGAGACCAAGTCTGCGCGGTAGGATAAGGCGTGCGACCGGAAGAAAATAAATCCAGTATTGGGGAGGTTCACAGAGCTTTTTGGTTGAAGCTTATCTCGGTGCCTGCCTCGATGGAAGCGCGCGGGCCCAGACAGATGCTGCGCCTGGTGGAACCTCATGGCTTAAACCAGAGGCCTGGAGGAGCGCCGTGATAGACCAATATCTCCTGCTCACAACGCTACGCGTTGGAACTACTTTCGCTCGCATTGAAAACAATAATGGGTTTAAGATCGTATTAATTTGGGGCGCGGCATTTCGGCCACGAGTCGAAACCTCG